>OLPB01000408.1_pt1 | contig 26549 bp, 24 predicted proteins | sample 1672001 | NCBI WGS metagenome assembly OLPB01 (sample SAMEA3136635, study PRJEB25190) | human gut metagenome | biome: human gut; feature: human-associated habitat; material: faeces | place: Austria | collected 2013 | reverse complement strand
CAAATTCTTGGAAAAATATATTCGTCTGATTTTCTTACCACATTTTACGACAACGGCTTATGGTTTATACCACAGCAGGTACAGTTTCCGGCAGATTCATTTTAGACATCTCATTTTCCACGTGAGACTTCTCTGCAATATGATTGTAGACATTCATTGTAATCTGTGCATCTGAATGTTCTTCGCTCCGCTACGGTCGGTGCTAAACGGATGTCCACTGGACATCCAGCACCCCATCACATACTGCATAACTTTGGGATTGACATTGTTCTCACCCAATCTGGTACATCCCGTATGACGAAGAGTATGCGATGAAATAGAAGGCATCAGGTTCAGCTCTCTCTGTTTACGGAACGCATCATATACCATCTGTGTCATAGGAATGTCTCTGATTCCTGCATCCGTTTTGGTTTCTGAATCATGGAAACAATATCCTTCATCACCTTCATAATACACAAGCTGTCCACCTACATGGATCTCCCGATTCTTCATATCCACATCTGACCAGGTTAATCCAATGGTTTCACTCACTCTCAGGCAAGCCCCAAACATAACCTGCATCATTGGAAGATGAGGCTTATACACATTACTCTGTTCAACAAACTTCAGAAGTTTTTCCTGCTGTTCCAATGTCAGTGCTTCTTTCTCTTTTGCCGGAGCCCCATAATCTCCAAGTGTTCCAGTTACCGGATTCTTACGGATAATCCCATCTTCCACTGCCAGTTCAAAACTGGGATTCAATAAGCCATAAAGGCCTTTGATTGTACTGTGTGCCAGTCCTTCATCTGACAATGCGGAAAAGAACGTCCTTATGTGAGATGTCTTAAAATCCACAACACGAATGTTTCCCAAAGTATTTCGTATCCGATAGTCCCACATACGAATATAATTCTTTTTCGTTCTTTCCTTGATATTCTTTGTTGCTATGTATCGCTCAAACAACGTATTTACGGTCAGCTTCTTGACTGAGACGTCTGTAATAAGCAGATCATCCATATCCTTATTGATCTTCTTTTCCATTTCTCGCAGACTCGCCAGATCAGCTGCATAAACCGAATTACGCTTTCCGGTAATTTCATCCTTGTAGCGATACTCATAACGTCCATCCGGACGCTGGTATTCACCTGTTTTTAAATTTCTGCCTTTATTATCTTTTCTTGCCATATCAATCATTCCTTTCACTTCATTTTTCGTTATTCGGAATGATTTTTGTCCTGTCGGTATCAGTCATTTACTGCCTGATATCTGCTCACAGATTAACATAATATTTTATGATTTCCAAGGGTAAATTCCTGCAAAATGCTAATTTTTATTTGCCTGTTTTACAGGAATATTTTCCCTTTTTTACTTTTCATTCCGAAGGAAAGTTGTTGTATTTTATCTTCTCATCTTTCATTACACTGCCATTGCATCAAGATATTTTTTTATCTTATCCACGTTATAAAGAACACGTCTTCCAACAATCACTCTTGCTTCTGCATAGTCTGCAATTTTCTTTGCAGTTACTTCTCCGCAGGATAACATTGCCATTAATCCTTCAATATCTACCGTCAGACGGTTCTCAGCCTTATACTCTGTTGTTTTTCTCATGATGCACATACCTCCTTTCCTTCGTATTCTTCTGCATCACCTCCCAGACAGCGGTTATGCCCGTTGTCAGTACACTCTACTTTTTGTTTAGACTTCTTACGATGATTTTCCATTCCGTTCGGCGTGTTGGCTTCCATTCATACACCTGCTGTCAATGTTACAATCAACCTCTATCAGAATTATTCTGAATGTCAGCAGCTTCTTTCCAAACATACCGACCGTTTCCGGAGTATCTTCAACGCTCCCCATAAAAAGCTATGGATCTTGGCATCTGTGTTAGCTACATTTTCTATAAAGGAAAATATGGTGTACAGCTCATTCAATTTTCAAGGTACAAGAAGGATTTTAAATATCCCCTCATCTATACAGCCCTGCGAGGGTAAAATGTTATTCGATTTTTGGAATTTTAAAAAATCCTTTCACTAATAAAGCCTGACAGAAGCGATTTACCAACCTGCTTTTGCGATAATTCACAAAATATTTACATTTCAGCTTTTACTTTCGCTTTAATGCGAACTTTACTGTTCTGTTATTATAGTTCGCTTTAATGTTAATGTCAAGCATTTTATTCGCTTAGTTGCGAATGTTTCTGTTTACATTCTGAGATTTTGATAGTAAAATGGAATTATCAAATAGAAAGCAGGAAATCTGATATGACAATTGGTGATAAAATAAAAAAAATCCGGACATTCCGGAATATGACACAGGCAGAACTCGGTGCAGCTCTTGGCTGGGGCGATAAAGGTGCAAACCGCCTTGCCCAATATGAAACTAATTACCGGGTTCCCCGTAAAGATCTGGTTACTGAAATGGCTAAGATTTTGGATGTGAATCCACTGACACTGCATGAGCCAACTACGATGAATGCTTCTGAACTGATGGAAATCCTGTTCTGGATTGACGAATTTAATCCTGGCATGATTAATCTCTTTCAATTAGAGACTTATCCAAGCGAAAAATCAAATTCCAGTGGCGATACCGCTATCCGCTACCATGATTCTGATAGTTGGCCTGCTCATCCGCCTATTGGTATGTGGTTTAATTATGGGATTCTCAATGATTTTCTAAAAGAATGGACACTTAGAAAAGAAGAACTGACATCTGGTGCGATTACCAGAGATGAATATTTTGAATGGAAAATCAACTGGCCACAGACCTGTGATGATTGTGGTAAACGGGAACCGTCGAAACAGTGGCGGAAATCAAGCGAGTAGAGCTTAGTGAAACTTAGCAAAACTTAAATTTATTATATTTTTTTCTTTTTACTCAAGGAAAAGGCACTGAAAAACCGATAATCCATTGTTTTCAGTGCCTTTTTTGCATATTTTTCTATTAAGATTCTCTCACATGCTTATATAGGTGAAACTTAGCGAAACTTAAATTATGCCCAATATGGAATGTACTTTTTATATCTTGGTGCTGTATCCGGGTCCATTACTTTAATATATCCACCTTCGACAGCACTGGTAAGAAGTCTTGATGCCTTGGCCTTCTCTTTTTCTCCCAGACCAAATATTTTTCGAATATCTGAATTAGAAATACCTTCAAAATTGACATATGCTAGACACGCCTGCATATAGCAAGTCCGCATCCGATCTTCTTTGGTAGTTAATTCAAATGGTACTTTTGCAAACAATATTGCTTTTGTGAATTGATTATTCTGATTTTCAATTCTCGGAGCAAGCAGCTCATTTTTACCGGTTGCTTCAACAATCTTATCATAACCACTGCCACGCTCCTCACAAATACCACATTTGTGCATAAATCCGGCAATGTTTTCATTTCTGGATACTGGCACCGAATCTACAATTCTTTCGATTGCCACCAATGGTGCTCCGGCATTTGAAAACTCGATTCGATTTTTAAACACCTCCACCATTGGATTCGTTCCCCTTTGCTGAAGATCCTGATGTATCATAGCATTTGCCAGCAACTCACGGATAGCGATTTCCGGAAAACTGACAACAGATTTTCTCGTAGCTTCCACAATGACTTCTTCTTGCGGAATAATTGTCATAATATACTGCACGATTTCTTCATGTGAAAATGCATAACCTGCACAAAATTCCTTTTCTCTTATAGCATCCAATCTGGAATTTTCCTTGTACCAAATAACTCGAACCGATCTCCTATGCAAAGATTCGAATTTTTTCAAATCTTTTGCAATCATCAAAGCACCCATATTCGTGATATCCCATGTCCCAGCGTCATTTTTCATAATAAATTTTTCATGTTGCAGGTCTTCTAGTACCTTATCTCGATTTCTCGGAATCGGCATTTCAAGTTTGTCATAATATTTAGAATAATCCAGTAATGACACCATTTCATCCTCATTCAGATTTCCCATCGCAATTCGCAATTCATATGGTGTGGAATCAAATGTTCTCCACAATTCTCTTTCTTTATCCGGATACTCTTTTAAGTTCTTTTTATTTGTTCCAATTCTTATATATTCCCCACCAGCGAACTGTACCGGCTGTTTTTCTGCACAAGGAATCTCCATCAGCACAACCATTCCTTCATCCATCGGAGCCTCAAAAAATCGGAAATTAATTCTTGGTGAAAGCATCCTGGAAAGCCATGCTTCCAATTCCTCATTTCCCTTTTTCATTTTGCGATACTGAAATTCAGTGCCTACAATTTTGTGCGTTGCATCATCCACACCCCAAACAAGATATGCTTTTGGTCGTTCGCATAATGCTGCTGAATTGCTCAAAGCAGAAATATATTCACCAATCATCTGTGGCTGTTTATTATTACATTTAAATTCTACCCACTCAGTCTCATCCGGAAGTTTTGCAAGTTCCCGGACAAGGCTTTGCAGATATTCTACTGATCGTATTGCCATAAAATCACCCTCTAACTTTGCAATTAACACTATTTTGAAAGAATATCTCGAAAATTAGCATAAACCATCTTAATAATGTCTGGTTCATTATAATATCGTGCAACTAACTCGTATATTTTTATTAAGTTGTTAAATGTGTACTTTTTTCCATCAATTTTTGTAAACGGTCCATCACTTTCAATTAATACTCTTGTTTTTGGTATCAAATACAATTTTTCTTTATTCTTTTCATTTGTTACCATGTTAGAATTAAGTGAAAAATAACATCCTATATCCACTAATTGTTGCAATTGCTCTCCGTTTCCATTAAACCAATGAATAATGCACCTACGAGGACGATATTTTTTCAAAATAGATATTGCTTCTTCCTCCGCTCTTCTAAGATGCACAGACATTAATTTATCCTTTTCTGCACACACTCTTACAATTTGCTCAAAATACATACATTGTTTATTACGCGAAATATAACTTTGTCTTGAAAAATCAAGTCCTATTTCTCCTACATAATTAGTTGTATTTACCAATTGCATAAAATCATAAAAATCCGCATCTTTCAGTGATACATCCTGTGGATGGAATCCAAGTGCAAATTTCAAATATTTTGTTTCCGGATATATGCGTTTACAGGATATATATACTCCAGGCGAATTCGTCATGCACAATGTATATTGTTTTCTTTCATTTATTCCGTCATATATTTTCTGATGCTCTTTGTAATAATCCAGATGAAAGTGTGTATCAATAAGGTGTTGAATCATAATCCCAGATACTCCTTCATTCTCTGATCTGCGGAAAAAAGTTGTACTAAATCCTCTATACTTTTCTTGTATAATGATAAAAATTTTTCAACTTCCTCTTCTGTTAATTCTCCTACGCATCTAATATATCTTTTTAATTCTTTATCCGAAGAATGTTTACAACGATAGATACTTCCAAGCACCGCTCTTAAATCTGCACTCTTCTCACTTTCTTCATATTCTATCAAAAAATCATAAGCTTCTCCCTGATAAGAATATTTTTTTATCTCATCTATGTCCAAAAGTGAACTTTTGCGTATCAAACACGGATAACAGTATCCGCAGTTTACAGGATATTCTTTAGAGCCCTTTTTATTATATCTTGCTAAACAAGGATGTGAGCATGAAATTGTATCTGCATAACAGCTTTTAAATGCATCTGTATCTTTAACTTGTCCTACAATCTCTCTCTTTGTATTGTACGCAAAAAAATTAGTAATAGTATTCTTTATTCCTACCTGTTCTAAGATACCATTAAATTGTCTTAAAAAATATGGGTGAGTAGTTCTTGTACTGCAAGTCCCTTTTCTTCCTCCCGTTAGTGGAATATTGAGTCCGATGAATCCATTTTCCGGAATATAAACCGGTACATTTTCTCCTAAAATACCAGCCACGCTAAGTGCTGCACATAAAAACAGTAATGACCTGCCACGAGAAGTATTTTCGCTCCCCTTTAATATTCCTTCTTTTTCACTTATAGGAGCTCTGGAATTTGCTGTAAAACTAATAAATTTAACAGATTGTTCTGGATAAAGATCCTGAAAAGTCCTGACAAATAAATTCTGTCTTTTTGCAAGTTTAGGATATTCATTATGTCCAACCAGGCAAGGAGATCCCCCTTCTTCTAATAGTCTAATTGCACCACAAAAAGAATCCAATCCTCCTGAAAACAAACATACACAATCACAATCCTGAACATTCAAATGAATCCTATTTGCATGCTCTCTATAGCTATATATTACTTCGCTTTTTCTAAATACAATATGCCAATGATCTCCCGTTAAAAATCCAAGCATTTTTTCCCATTGTAAGCCCGTATCCTTCCATTTATCATATTCCAATACCGGAATTGATACATTTATATCTCTAGTCCAACAATTTTTAAACCTTCTTCTGGATACTCTTTTGTCTAAAGCAAAAATACTCAAACCTATTATAAATAAATCCTCATATATTGCAGGAATCTGCATTTGGTCCATCCGGTACCAGCTATTCGTTATATTTGTAAATATCGTACTATATTGTTTTCGATTAATCGAAAAAACATATGCATCTTTCCATTCGCCATCTGGCTTTTTCTCTTGTTCCTTATCAACCCAAAACCGCATTTCTACTCCTCCCCATAATACTTTTCAAATACAGACAAGGCATCTCTTAATGCATCCTCCACGATTTGTGATGTTCCCATGTTAGAAAAATCAACCGATTTCAAATTATCCAAGTTCAAATCACCGTCAATACTATTTTCTATATATTCATGCATATCATTTAAAATTGCAGATGTTTGTGCAGGTGTTTTCCCTTTGGATATTTTTTCTTCATATCTAAAATCAAAATTTTCTTTTATGTATTCTTTCAACATTTCCTTCAGTAATATATCAACTGAAACATTCCCTATATCCGCAATATCTTCTATTTCCAAATTATCCATAGCCTGTGACAATGCGTCTGCTGCCATATTATCTTCTACAGATGCTCCAGAATTTGTGAATTCATGCAGTAATTCTGTCCAAACAACTTCCGACGGCTTCCCTATAAGATCCTCTCTATTATATTCACGCAAAGCATTGTCCAGCCCACCAGACGCAACTTTTTGTGCAAAGCCTAAAGTTCTTGCAGCTGCCGATTGAAAACTACCACCTGTCGACATATCTGTTTTCATTGCTGTAGCATATTTACTAGCAGCTTTCGCTTTAGAATCAAAGTCTCTATTATTTATAAAGGCCGTCACTGCTCTTTTTGCGGTTGACCAATGCGATGTTGTTGGTGCTATATATCCTTTTGATGTACCCATATTAGCTTTTCCTCTGCTCTTTTATTTCTGTAATCTGCTCGTCTGTTAACGTTCCTCTTTTTACCATGGTTTCTAATACAGTATTCATATTTCCCGTATCACTATTATACATTGTTCTTAATGCAGCCATATCACCTGCTTTAATTGGAACTGTTGATTTTCCAATTGCATCCACTATTTTTCCTTTATATGCATCAAAATTCAAAAACAAATCTCTTACAACAAAAAATTTCATTTCACCTTTTTCGATTTTTGATACAACAACCTTAAATGTATCCGCAATTTCTTCTGCTCTCAACTTTTCCATATCTTTTATAATAGCCACCATTTGACCAGATTTAGCTCGTCCAATTCTTTCCAAAATTTCTTTCGTATTTTTACTGAATCCAGACTCGTCAATACTAGATCTTTTCAAATTTTCTCTTGTCAAATAAAAATATTTTTCCAATCGATATTTTTCTAATTCAACAGGTTTGCATTCTAGCCACTTTTTTATTTGTGATGTGTTCCACGGATTCTGAGCATCAACATTTCCCTCCATCACTTTTGTTCGAATTTCCTTAAATTCTTTATTTTCAGTATCAAATTCTTTATTCCATTCATTCAATTGTATAAACAAGTCATTATCCAACTTTTGCAACACTAATAATTTGGCTAAAATGGAAATATCAATTTCATCACCATAATAAATTTTTGCCAACTGGCGTTTGGTAATAAATGTGTTCAAAAAGCGTTTTGCCTGGCGTGGATTGCCTTTCAATGTAGATGCAACAATTTCTCTTATTTCATCAATAATTTTCGCCGTCTCATTAAAAGCTGTTTGTCCTCCATCCTGCCAATTCAATCCTAACTCACCAATCGACTTATTAATTTCTTCTAGCGTAATTACATCCCCAGAAATTGTTCTTTTTTCTTCGAATATCTTATCTATTAGATGCTTAAAACTCTCTTGTTCCAAATAGCTTTGTGTGACCAATAATAATAGATAATTTTGTATATCCTTTGCCGATAACTCCGGGATATATATTGGCAATTGAATAATTTTTTCAATGTATTCTTTGTCCAGTTCTACATCAAATCCATTCATTGGTGGATACTTTTCACGGATAGAGTACTTTATAACATTTTCATCTGCAGCAATAATAAAAGTTGTCCTGTCAACGGACAAGAATAGTTTAATTACTTCCAATATTTCAATTATTCGTTCTGGACGACATCTGTCTAAATCATCTATCATTACAACTACATTTTTAATATCGTCACTTTTCAATGCATCAGAAAATTCCTCTCTAAATTTCCTGATATTGTTTATCGTGCTTTCATCATTTGATGCATCTTCCTCTTTCCAATATTCATCTTTTAATGACTGTATGGAATTTGCTGCATTTTTGACTGTATTTCCAATTTCTTCAGCACTTCCCGTTACATTTAACAACATAGGCAATGGATTTCCTGTTGCCACGCTTGCAACTACAGGTGCAAGCGTGGATATTGCTTTTGTTCCTAACTTAAACCAGTCAACTCTTTTTATTAATTTGCCCAATTTCTTTTTAGTTTCTTCTACAGGAACTTCCTCTTTAAGTTCCTGTAATAAAGCCTCCATAATTGCAGTTTTAGCATCGTCATATGATTCAAACATCCATGCATTAATAGTTACACAAATAATTCCATCCTGACTCTTAAGTTTTTCACCTATTAACTTCAATAAGGTTGATTTTCCTGCACCCCATAATCCAAACACACCAACTGTCAATGGATTATATTGTTCATTTTTTGCAATATCGGCAATTATTCTTGCATACGGCTCATAAAATAAAATATCAATATCTGACGCATTATCTAGCCACATAAAAACCCTCCCTTGCCTTTTCATACCATCATAGTTTCTTTTTTATTTCCCATATTTAACCGGTTCTTCCGCCACCATTTGAACCTGCTCATCTCGTTCAACTTTCCGGTAATCCACAGTCTTTTTTGACCGCATTTCCCTATAAATCACCCCTGCTAACGCACTCATTACAGCATCGTACTTGCTTTTGTCCTCAAACAGTGATCCATAACTGTCCTGGGCCTCCATATAGCTTTCCATTGCTGCATTTCCAAACGCTGATGGAAAAATACTTTCCGTGAATATTCTTGGATCAGAAGTGCGAGCCGAGCTTGCCAGTTTATCATCTTCAATCAATTTATCATGTAAAGCACCCAGCATTACCCGATCACCTTCTGAAAATTGTCCTTTATACTTTTCATTAATCTTGTCCAATATTTCATCCAATGTACTTTTCTGTCTGTTCCCCTGTACTCCTTGCTTCTTGGACGAAACATACTGACCATCAATTTTATCCAGTGTTATCGCACCTTCAAATGTTTTCTGCAGCTTATAATATTCCAGTTTCAATTTTCCATCCAGATCGACTGGCTCTTCTTTTTCTTCTGGAAGCAGTCCAATCAGGTAACTCAGAAACAGGTATTCCTTATGCATATCTTCATCAAACATACGAACTACCTGTGTGATATAGCTGTACCATCGGATCAGCTTTCTTACCAGTCTTCTGAATTGATATCGTTCTTCCGGATTCTTCAAATTGTACCTGTCTGCTATCGGTTTCAACACACTCGTCATTTTTCCCATGGCAGTTGCATCTTGTTTTCCCGGATGATTCCATACGTTTATAAAAGCATTAATATCATGCTCATTATAAATCGCATAATCCAAAAGTTCTTTTTCTGTCTGGTAAATCAAATCCACATTTACTTCCTGCTCAAGGCTTGTCTCCTGATAAAATGGTTGAAATGCTTCCAGAATATCCTCTTTCTTATTTGCGAAATCCAACACAAATGTATCTACTTTTCCAGGGCAGGTGCGGTTCAAACGTGATAATGTCTGCACAGCCTTTACATTTTTCAATTTTTTGTCCACAATCATAGTATGTAGCAAAGGCTCATCAAATCCTGTCTGATATTTTTCTGCAACAACAAGGACATTAAAGTTGTCATGAAACTCTTCCTTGGTCTGTCCTTCTGATATATGACTTCCATCTTTTCTTACATTTAGTCCAGACTCTGTATATTCTTCGTCACCATCCTGCACGCTGCCGGAAAATGCCGCTAAAATATCCATATCTGCATAATGCCGTTCTTGAATATACCGTTTAATTTCATGGAAATATCGAACTGCAGCCAGTCTGGAGTCTGTAACTACCATCATCTTCCCTTTTCCTCCAATTTTATTTTTGGTCGTTTCCCGAAAAGTTTCTACAATAATTTGTGATTTCTGGCTGATATTATATGGATGCAATTTCTCATACTTTTTGATAATCTTTGTTGCTCTGCTCTCCGGAAGCTCTGGATTTTCCGGTGTATCTTTTGCTATCTTGAAACAAATACTGTATGTCATGTAGTTCTGCAGTACATCCAAAATAAATCCTTCTTCAATCGCCTGTCTCATACTATAAATATGAAATGGATGAAAACTTCCATCAGTCCATTGGCTACCAAACATCTCTAATGTCGCTGGTTTCGGAGTCGCTGTAAATGCAAAAAATGATAAGTTCGGATGCTTTCCATGTGTCAGCATTTCCTGAACAAGTTTATCATTTCTGTCAATTTCATCTTCTGCTTTCCCCTCTATTTCTGCATATTCCCGTAATGCTGCCTCTGTATCTGCTAATGCGGCCTTCAATTTCATTGCCGAACTTCCAGTCTGTGAAGAATGTGCTTCGTCAACAATGATCGCAAAGTTTCTTCCGGCCACCTTATCCACTTCCTGATAAATCACCGGAAATTTCTGCAAAGTAGTTACAATAATTCTTGCACCATTATTAATTGCATCTCTCAAATTTTTTGAATTCTTTTTATCATCAATCGTCTCTACTGCACCTATCGTATGGTCAAATCCTGAAATCGTTTCCTGTAGCTGAGCATCTAGCACAGTTCGATCTGTCACTACAATAACACTGCTGAAAACAGATATATCATTGGCATCATGCAAGGATGCCAGTCTATATGCTGTCCAGGCAATCGAATTTGATTTTCCAGATCCGGCACTGTGCTGAATCAGATAATTGTGCCCCGATCCTTCTTCCCGTACATCTGCAATTAACTTACGCACCACATCCAACTGATGATATCTTGGAAATATCAGTGTTTTCTTTTTCGTAACCTGCTCTGTGTCATCCGGCAACCGTTTCTTTTCTTCTTTGATTTGCAAATGGATAAATTTCTGAATGATATCCATCATACTATCTTTCTGAAATACATACTCCCAGAAGTACGCCGTCGGATAGCCATTCGGGTTTGCCGGATTTCCCTTTCCGCCATCCTTTCCGGCACCATTTGATCCCTGATTGAACGGTAGAAAATATGTATTTTTTCCCTCTAGCTTTGTTGTCATCCAGACTTCCAACTGATCAATGCAGAAATACCCTAAAATTCTTTTATTGAACTGAAAACAAATTTCTCTTGGATCACGATCATACATCCACTGTCGTTTTGCATGATCTACGTTCTGTCCGGTATACTGATTCTTTAATTCCAATGCAAATACCGGAATTCCATTCACAGCCAGAACCATATCCACAGAATTGTGTGTATCATTGGAATAAAACCATTGTCTATTACAGGTAATCTCATTCTCTTCGTATAAAGACATCGCCGTCTGATTCAGACCTGATTCCGGTTTAAAATAGCAGACTTTAAATGGAATTCCTCTGTGCTTGAAGCCATGGCGTAATACAGAAATGAGTCCATCCATATCACAGGCATTATTGAACGCAAGACAAAATTTCCGCTCCGGATCCACTTTGTTTTGCAGCAAAAAACGCTTCCATTCTTTCGGTTGTGTTTTCTGAATAAACCGTAGCAAAGTATCTTTGTATACACCAAGCTGCGAATCATATGCATCTTGATTGTGTGTATATCCACCTGCTGGCGACAAAAAAAATTCTTCAATATCCGATTCAAAACGTTTCTCTGTGGTAACATCTATGCTCAAATTTCCGGCACCTCCTTCTTCCCGGTGACATATTCGTAAATCAGGGATTTTTTGTAATTTTCCAGTTCACTTATAAACTGCTCTTTCTTAAAAATAACATTTTCAATACAACCACATTTTTCTTTTAAATAATCTACAATTTCATTCTGCTCATCTATACTTGGCAAAGGAATTGTGAATGCTAACACCTTACTTGAACTTGTGCATGCAAGATTCGTTGTTTTCACCGCAGTAACATCAAAATAAGTACGTCCAACAGATGAAGCCGTTAAATATTCTAAATAATGTGGATTTAACAGTTTCTCTTTTACTTTAACAGCAAAAATGTGATTCTGATGCAAACATGGTGTAATTCGTCCATCCCATACACAACCGCGTCCCAGCTTATCCCTGTCCCCTCCTTCTGTCATAAGAACTTCTCCAGCTGATAAGCTATATTTCTCTATTTCATCTTTACTTACTTGAAGAACAGCAATATCATTCGTATCTACATAACCATCCTGGACATTTGCTACTCTTAAATATGGCATTTCAACTAATTCAGTATCTTTTGAATATGTTTTTCCCAATGTAATCCCAGATCTTATACCTGCACAATGTCGTAGTTGTGTTACTTTCCATGAAGCCGGAATTTTACCTATCCACTCAATTCCGCTCTCCTTCATCGTATCATTTTCATTGATCCCTTTTGTTACAATTTGTGTAATAAATGACTGTTTTAAATTTCGATATTCCTCGATAGATACTTTAGCTTTTTCTATTGCTAAATTTATTTTCTCACATTGTCCATCTAAAAAATCTGCAATTTTATCTTGCTCGTTCTCCAACGGTACCGGAATTTTATAGTTAAACAATTCTTCAATTCCTAGGGTCCATCTATTCTCAAAAGAAACACCTTTCCCATGTGCAAACATTGCCATTGACCAGTACTGTGTTTTAAAGTAATAATCATAGAATCTTGAACTATAGCCACTTTTTGCACGAAGATTGATATAAGCTGGACTAATAACTCCTTCAACCATTGAAATACTACAATTAGCACCACTGTATAAATCCATTGGATTCAATAACAAATCCCCAAACTCTACAAGATTATAATTGTAATAGCTTTCTGCTATTTGTCCTTCATTTTTTGATAAATCACGTACTTTTACTCCTGCCCTTGCAAGAGATAAAACAACAGGATTTTCTTGATGTGCTTCTGCTTTTTTTCGAACAAATGCATTTTTTACACGTTGCACATTCCAATTTTTCGGTATCTCCCCAATCCATTCAACCCCAGAATCTTTCATCTCTCTACTCATATCATTCACCCCCAAACAAAGTATCCAAACTGCTCTGAATTTCCAGTTCCAGTTCATGCAGACGCACTGCGATTTCTTCCACTGGTTCTGGTGCCTGATATTCATAGAAATATCTTGTCATTGGAATCTCATATCCTTTTTTTGTCTTCTTCTCATCAATCCATGCTTCCGGTGCGTATGGTAATACTTCTCTCTTAAAATACTCCTTGATATCTTCTGTCAGTGGCACATTTTCTGTATCACGCAGAGATATATCTGCCACAGGCTTGCCTTTCTTTATTACAATTTCTCCATTTTCATCTCTATGGGGTTGTTCTACGACAATCTTCTGGTATCCAAATTCCTCTGTATCGAATATTTTGCTCTGGCAATAAATACCTTCCTTATCTCCATATACAGCATCATTTTCAAATGCACCATATGCCTTTACAATCAAATCACGACACTGATCCGTAATATCATTTCTTTTTGTTCCAATACTTTTTCTTCTTGCTTCATAACAATGTGATGCATCTATCAACTGCACTTTTCCAGTTCTATGCAACGGTTTATCCTTGGAACAAATCCAGATATAGGTACTGATGCCTGTATTCATAAACATATCGGTTCCTAATTGCACGATTGCATCCAGCCAGTCATTTTCAAGAATATATCTTCTGATTTCTGACGGTCCGCTTCCCGCATCTCCGGAAAACAGTGGTGAACCGTTCTGAATAATTGCCATTTTCCCATTTGGTGCAAGCTTTGAAAGACCATTTAATACAAACAACTGCTGACCATCTGATATTTTCGGAAGTCCCGGTGCAAATCTTCCCAGATCACCTTTCTTTGCTTCTGCTTCCACTGCTGCCTTTTCTCTTTTCCAGTCGATTCCAAAAGGCGGATTGGAAATGATATACTGGAACTGATAGCCACTAAACTGATCTTCTGACAAAGTATCACCGAACCTCATATTATTCGGATCACCACCCCGAATCATCATATCTGCTTTTGCAATCGCAAAAGTGGACGGATTGAACTCCTGACCAAAACAGGTAACGCCAATCTCTGTATTTAATTCCTGAATTCTTTCTTCCATACAGCTAAGCATCTGAGAGGTTCCCATTGCCATATCATACACAGTTACATTTCCCGCCTTACTCAGATCCGCATCGGATAAAAGCAAGTCTGTCATCAAATAAATGATATCTCTACTGGTAAAATGTGCTCCTGCTTCTTCACCGAAAGACTCTGAAAATCGCTTTACCAGATCCTCAAAAATATAACCACAATCTACAGCACTGATTTTATCCGGTCCCAGGTAACCTTTCTGGGAATTGAATTCTTTGATAACCAGATATAATGTATTGCTTTCTACCATTCTGCGGATAATGTTGTCAAAATCAAACTTCGATAACACATCCTGGACATTTGCAGAAAATCCATTTAAATAATCTCTAAAATTTGCTTCGATATTTTCCGGATCAGCAAGCAATGAATCAAATGTATATTTGCTGATATTATAAAACTGATACTGAGAGGCTGTTGTCAAAAATCCATCAATAACTGCAAATTTCTTTACTTCCTCATACTTTTCAAGTACTGCTTTATGCGTCGACAATAGGCAGTCATGAAATCTTTTTACTACTGTCATTGGTAAGATTATCAAACCATATTCATGCGGTTTGAATGGTCCTCTAAGCATATCTGCTACATTCCAGATCATCGTCGCTTTTTCTGCTATATTGGTTCCAACTACATCAAATTTATTATTCTCGTTCATTTATTTTTCCTCCGTATAAATATGTTCCAGTTCTTCTGTTGCCTTTTCCAGTTTGTATTTTAATTCTTTAATCTCACTTAGCTTCGCATAATATTGATCTGCAATTTTTTTCTGACTTTCTAAATCCGGCAACGGAATTATCACCTTTTTTAATCCTTCCACCGGTAGATTTAACAAGGTAGCACCTACTGCGACTCTGGATAAAGCCGCCTTCCCATTTTCGCTTTCCAGATACGCTTTTAAGAAATAAGGATTTATCTTATCTTCATCCAGTTCAATAACATAGAGATTTCCATTTGCCAAAATCTTATTGCCTTCTTGTACAGACGCAATCGCCATTTTCACCGGCGATGCATTTTTGGAAATTACCAGACTTCCATTTTTTATACAATATTTTTCATATTTAGAGTCTATTCCCTTTAAATATGGAAGTTCGTCACTAATGATTCCATCCTGTAAATTTGCCAACATCAAGTACTGCATGTTCGTCGGTTTATCTGATACAATTTCATCTAAAACAGATGCTTTAATTTGTGCTCCTCTTGTTATATTCTTTATTACAGTTTCAAAAAGCACACCATTTTTTACAACTGTTTCTTGTTGAAGATATCTTGAAGGATTAAGAACATATTCATTTTCCGCCACCTCTTCAATAGAAACCAGTCTTGAATTTTTGTCATCGGTATTCAACAATTCAACAATCTCAGAAATATTTTCATCACTAAGAATGTTCTGTCTCCGTCCGACCGATACCATTTCTGTTGCATCTATCATTCTTATATTTTTATTATTTCTGCTTAGCACCAGTAATGAACATGCAATTCCTGTATTTAAATATAAATTTTGCGGAAGAGCAATCACTGCTTCCACAAATCCTTGTTTTATAAATTTTTCACGAATGATTGTATTATTTCCACCATTCCAAGTAACTCCATTACTTACCGAAATAACAGCCTTACCATTTTTATTAAGGTGATTCATGACATTTATAATAAATATCCAGTCTCCTGCTGCCACCTTCTGTACTTCTGGTATCTCATCATATATTGCTTGTAATGCTTCGTTACTTCCAATGCTGTCTTTTGCTTTTATTCCCCATGGATAATCACAGAATATTTTATCAAACATCAAATTATCCTTTATATTTAAAACTGATTTTTGCTCAATTTTTACCCGATCAGATATCAATTCTGTACGGATTGCTGACACTTCTTTTACATCTCGCACAATCTCTGTACCATAAAATTGTGATTCTGGACTCTTTTCTATGGCACTCACAAGAAACGAACCAATTCCGCTGCAAAAATCTGCCACCTTATCATTTGAAATCTGAAGAATCTCATTTGCCAGCTTTATGACACTCTGCGGTGTTTCACATTCTCCCATGAAACGATTTCCCTGTAATTGCCACCATAAAACAGTCGCTAAAAGTGCAGCTTCTGAATATTCTTCTGAAATTTCTATTGCAACATTCCATAAATTTCCAATATTTTCTTTTATGAAACTGACTCTTTCTGGTGAAAAAGTCAGCTCCACATATTCTTTTAACTGGTTTATATCTGTTATCTTATTTTTTAAGGATACATAGGCCACATATGCTAAACAAAACCCACCGTACATAGAAGCATTTCCAAATTCTCTTATCCTGTTTGAAATATTCCAGCTAATCTCTTCAACTTTTGAGATTTCTTTTGCTTTTAGCTCTTTAACCGAAGTCTTCAATGCCACTTCCTCCTTTGGTTATTCACAATCAATTTCCATATTTTTACTATAGCACCCACATTATTGATTGTCAATAATCAAATTTGGTTTTTGATAACCATTGTTGATTTTTAATATATTTCATTAGCTCTACGATAATAAATCCTTATTTCTATGACAGCGATATTTATTATTCCAAATAATACCACAAGATTTATTGGCATACATCTTCTCAACACATCGCTTGATACAATAATCATCTCTAAACTGACCACCATAAACCGTATGGAATATTTATCCCACACTCTTCGATACTGTTCTATTTTCTTCAGAACAAACATTTCACCGGCAATTACTGCTCCGACAATGATAATAATTGCCATAACTCGCAAACACCACGACCATTCTGTTGAAAAATATTCCTTCTCACCCCAAATATTTAATTCTGATGGACGAATTACCCATTCTACATACCTACACCAAACTCTTACCGGAACTTTTATACAAGCAATTAAATCATTCTGAACTACTGTGCTTTTTATCATCTCAAATACTAAAAAAATAATATATGCCATCTGCCAGAAACTTGTTTTTTCTTTCATTTCTTGTTTCAGACTTTTTATTTTCTGATCCGCCTTTTCTTTCATCGTTTCTGCATTCTCTTGTAATTTGTTATATTGACATTGTATTGTCCTTACCTTCTTTTCAGCTTCTTCCTGTTTCTGCTGTGCCTGTTCCACCGCTTCCACAGATGATTGGTTCACTTGTATCTGTAATTTAGAGTTCCGGTCCCGAACGTCTTTTATTTCTTCTTCGAGCCGCTCTTGCTCGCTCCTGCTCATCAATCCGTTTCTGTTCCTCAAGTCGTCGTTGCTCTGCTGAAGCGATTGATTCAGCTTCTGCGTTTCGGACAGTTCGGTTGTCAGACGCTGAATTTCTACGGTTGATTTCCGAACTTCTTCTCGCAATCTCTGCCTGTCGGATAAGATCGTCTGTTTCTCTTCTTCCAGTGTCTGTATCTGCTTTTTCTGTGTTCGCATGAACTCTTTCGCTTTCTCGAAACTCTGTACGAGAATATCCCTCTCCACTTTGAGCTTGATCGGTGATTCCTCTGGCATCTGCGATGGTTGCGTCAAACACTTTACACTCTCTGACAGAATCTCTATCGAGGCTGGCATCGAAAAAGGATGGAGCTTCAAAAAGATTGCTGACGAACTTGGCAAGAGCCCTTCCTCTGTTTCCAGGGAAGTTCGACGCCATCTGATCTTTTCCCCTCACTATTACGATGACCGCAGCCGCAGGAAATCCGAGTGCATTTATTTTTCTTCCTGCTCCAAACAGGGCGTCTGCGGTAATCTTTCCTGCTCCTCTCTTTGCTCTAAGTGTCGAAGCAGGAAATGCGCTTCTTTCTGTCCTTCTTTTACGACTGCTAAATGCGAGCTCTTAAATAAACCTCCTTATGTCTGTAACGCTTGTCCTAAGCTGCGCCGTTGTTCCCATGATTTCTTTTTCTACCGCGCCAAACATTCCCATGATACCTCTTTGGAACTCCGTTCTTCCTCCCGCAGCGGCATCAATCTCTCCCCTGAAGAACTTGATCAGCTCGACAGGCTCGTTTCCCCACTTATAAAAAAGGGCCAGCCGCTTTCTCATATCTTTCTTTCTCATATGGAAGATATTCCCTGCTGTCAGCGTACTCTTTATTCCTACGTGGATAAGCAATATCTTTCTGTTATCAACCTTGATCTTCCCAGAAAAGTCCGCTACAAAAAACGTAAAAAGAAACAGCTTGATACACCGGTTCCCGGATATCGAAAGAACCGTACTTACAGAGATCTCCTGGATTTTCTTGCTTCTTCCCCCGATTCTTCAATAGTAGAACTTGATGTAGTGGAAGGTGCCGGTGGTAAATCCGGTCCTGTCCTCCTTACTCTGTTCTTTCGGAACTGTTCTCTGATACGCTACATTCTTCCATCGTAATTCAGTCCTTTCTTTTTAATTTTGAATATGAAAAAAGCAGTCGATCATAAATGAAAGACTGCTTTAAATCATATCCTTTATTGCTTTGTGTGGAGATTTAACTGATTGTCTATGTCCCGTCCGGCATACATTACTCTAAGTATTGTTACAACTTTTTTATCGCTGTCTGGAATATAAAGTACCACATAATTGTCTACTGGTAATACACGAAGTCCACGGCTTTTCCACGGTTCTTTTTCATATTTTCGATAACGCCCCGGCATCGTATCCAGACTTAATATCTGTTCTTCCAGACGGTCAAGCTGTCCGCTTGCATTTTCCGGCGATTGTAATTCAAAAGCAATATATTCAAAAATCCCTCTCAAATCACTGTCAGCCTGTTCGGATAATTCTACTTCATATATCATAAGCCATAATCCTTGCGAATGTCAGCAAATGCTTTCTTCGCATTTTTTGTCCGTCCAGCCTGCATATCCGCATATCCTTTCTCCAATTCTTCATTGAACTCTGCTTCTGATAATGTGCTGATGTCAACAGGTCTGGCAGATGGTATTTTTACTTCAAACGGAAGTCCTCTCTGTAAGATAATCTGTTTATAAAACATATTGATAGCACTGGAAGCAGGGATACCAAGTGTAGACAGGATACTTTCTGCTTTTTCTTTAACATCTGGTTCAATCCTTGCATATAAATTTGCTGATTTTGTAGCCATATAAAACATCTCCTTTCGTGAGTAGTATTTCCATCTATCTTTATTATATGCAAATGTCCGCACAATAGCAATACTAATTTTATGCTCCAATAATCTTATTGAATAACTGTAACAATACGTCTTTTACGCCGGACGCATTGAATACAAAACCAACAACTACTAAGGCAACTACCAAGAATCCGATACCTTTTCCAGCCACAATAAAATGCAGAGCAGCCAATATTATACCAATAACTATCAATGCAATTCCATATAATACTTTTTTCCACTGTATATTTAATTTCATCCGGGCACTCCTTTCCTATCTATCTCGCTGATAAATTTTTCTATAAGTCTGTTCACTTCATCCGGCTGGTCAGTATTGGAATTATGACCAGCATTCTTTATCCATTTAAGCGGTAAACCTTCCCTCTGATGCCATTTCTTATTATAGCTTTTTGCTGAGCCCGCTTTATCCTTTTCTCCACAGATAAGTAATGCCGGACAACTGATATGATATGGTAAATCTGCTTTGATTGCCTCGGCAAGCATTCTGTACCCAAAACCGGCTAGCCTTGCATATTCTTTATGATCTAAGTCATAGGCCATCATCATCTTTCGCATAAGATTCTGACCATAGTCCGTCTCAGAGCACCCTCTTGAACCAGCCCTAAGAAGAGCTTTCCATGGATATATTCTATATAATGGCTCTACTCTTTCAAGAAGCCATATCTCCACTGCAGTCATATAAGACTTTTGAAGCGGTGCAGAATCAATGGAGATAAACCCCGTTATCTTATCCGGATATAATTCCATATACATTTGGGCCAGATATCCACCCATAGACTGACCGATAATGATGGGATTATAAATTTCTTCTTTTACCAGAATTTTATAAAGCCATTCTGCCATGTCAGATAGTCTGTAGCTATTTGCAAATGGTCTGGATAATGCATGTGATGGTGCATCCCATACAAACACATTCTGTTTATTCTCAAAATATTCTATCTGCTTTTCAAAAAGTCTGTGATCTGCTGTAAGTCCCGGCAAGAACACTAACGTAATTCTCTGTTTATCCATTATATTTACAAAATAATGGATGCAGCCACAGGGTGTCTTGTAACTGTTTTCTGTCATTTTCCGTCCCCTTTCCATAAACCATTTCCCAATGATTTATCATTTCCATATATCATTAATATCTTATCGACCTGCCTTGGCTTATTTATACAGCAGAGGCTGTACATCCACCCTATCAAAAAGCTTAAAACTATGAAAGAAACGCTCTTTCACATACGTGATACGATTCGTATCATTCCCGCATATGCTTGTTTTTCAATGTATTCTTCTGATTATCTAGCCTTGCAGCTTCTATTGTTTCGGACACTCCGCCTGCGCTGTAAAGATATGTTCTTATTTTACCCCAACTCTTTCATTCTGCCTACTGCTATTTCATGTTCACATATAATAATGAGATCGCATTCCACGACCTCATCACCTTCCTATCAAGCGGATATTCGCAATCCGCTTCGCTACTTGCTCATAACCGAATAACTTTCTTTCGTTTTACTGTTATTTTTCTTCAGAATTAAACAGTTCACTTAACGTTTCCGCATTTTCCTGCAGTACCTTCAACACATACTTGTCAAAATGTCTCGCATCCTGTGTCGAAGAACCAAATTCATAGGTTTCCTGCCCATAATCCATAACATCAAACCCCGGAGTTGCTTTGCTGGCTCCTTTTGTTCTGTAAGAAGCTGCATCTTTCAGAGTAAAATTCACCTCTCCATTCTCATAAGATACCCAACTGCTGATGTTTGTTCCTGTTGCTTCTGTGGCAGTTCCGTTTTCTGTCTGAGTCTGCGCCGCTGCTTTTGTTACTTCCACAGCTCCTTCCACATATTGTCCATACATTTCATCAACATAAAGTGCCAGTGATTCCCCCAAAATTTCAGACGGAACATGTCCACCATCCCACTGCCATTCCAGTTTGGCATCTGTTCCGCTGTTAAGCCATGCAATCTGCATGTTCATAGACGCAAATAGAGACATATCACCTTCGGATGCACCCATTACAATTCTGGTCCATGTCGGGCTTTCTGTATCTTCATCTCCAATATAGTTAATTGGATTATACAGGTCTACAATATTATTTCCGTATTTGTCACCATCCTCGATAGAGGCGATATCACTTTCATAAGATTCCAGCATTTCTTCATAACTGCTGTAGTTTGAAGAATCTGTTTTTGTACCTGCAGACTGTGTAGTTCCGGCATCCGGAGTTCCGACCTCATCTCCCATTCCACTTGTAACCAGGTCATCTTGAGCATTGCCGTCCGAAGTTTCTCCACCTGGCATGCTTCCGGCTGGTGCTCCATCCGGCTTTTCTCCATCTGAGTCATTTCTATCCGGTATTCCGTCCGGCTTTTCACCCGGCATTTCATTTCCATCCGGACCATTTCCATCTGGCATTCCGTCTCCTGGACCTGCATTTTGTCCGGATTCTCCTTTGGCATATCGTCCTTCCAGAAATGCCTGAGCTTTCTCTTCTGTTGTCATCTGTGACACACTCTCATCACTCAGTGCATTTCCATCACTGTCAAACCATGTCCAGTCATCTGCATAATCCAGATTTTCCAGATACCATTCCAGATTTTTTTCAAATTCTTTCAGATAAAGCGTAAGATAAGTTCCACCGTATCCGTTGGTATCTGCATATTTTTCCACATCATATTCTATCGTCAGATCCACTACATCGTCCTTATCCCCATCTCCATTGATATCAATATCCACTGCCGACTCGCTGACACTCAGATTCTGATCATTGATATACTCCATATATTCCTTAGACAGGCATTCTGCCAGCTTTTTCTGAAAATCCGTATTAAATTCATAATCCGTATCAAGATAATATTCAAATGCCATTGCCATATCTGCTTCCTGTAAAGAAGTGATTGCGCTGTATGCAACGCATCCCCATACTCCATCTGAAATTTCAGTGTTCTCTGATCCTATGGTCTCCGAATACGTCCCATCTTCATTCTGATAGATTCCAACTGCCCCTGCTTCTACTTCATACGGGAAATAATCCGAATTGTCAGAAGTTGCTGCTACCATTGCAGCATGTGCTCCACCGCCGGAACCTCCCGTAGACACGAAATATTCTGTATTTCCCGGAAGGTTTCCAAGAATGATATTATACTTTACAAAACGGATTGCATTTTTCTGATCTACCAGACAGAGCGGTGCATCACCAGTATAATATTCCTCCCCATTCTCATCCGTTGCCGTACTCTGTTTGCCACGGTTTCCACATGCCACATTGATATATCCATATGCCGCATTGCCGGAAGATGCCTTTTGATTTTCCTGTGCACTGTAACCTGCTGCTCCTGTATTTATAATAACCGGTGCTGTAGATGCAGTATAGGTCTGTCCGTTTGCATTCGTAATTTTGGCACTATCATCAATCACGAGCTGTCCATTTACTTCTTCCGAATAAGTTTTCCCTGTTACATCCTCCGTTCCGTCCCCATCTGTATCAATTCCTTTTACATATGCACCAGGAACATTTACAGAAACGCCCTGATAATCCGGCAGCTCCGGATTTGCAACTGCGCATGTTACAGACATTGTCCAGGAATCTGACTGACTGTCATAACTCCATGTAATTTCATCGTTGTTTGAAATATTTAAGATACTTTCAATTTCTGTCTGTTCTTTATTCTCCTGCTCTGCGCTTACGTTTCCTGCTCCACATGCTGTGATTCCCAGCACCATTGTCATTGTTGTTATCATTGCAGTTATCTGCTTTCTTTTCATTGACTGTGCCCCTTTCTTAATCAGAATTTTTTTACGGACACGATTATATGAGAAAAACCTTGAAAATTCCTTGAAAAAATAAATTTCCAAGCAAATTCACAAGGTTTTCACAAATCTTTTATTTTCTGTAAAAAAACGGAAAGTCTATTATAAAACAGTTCCATCCATTCTCGCTTATCACTGTTATCTCTGTATGATGCTTTGCAGCAATTGACTGTGCAATAGCCAGACCCAATCCATAATGCCCCTCTTCCGGGTTTGAATCATGATAGAATTTTTCAAAAAGTCTTCTTCGTTCTTCCTCTGGAATAGCCTCGCCCTGGTTTTCCATAGACAGCCGTACCTTTTTCTCGTCTTTCTTTAGGACAATCTTTACTTCTTTTCCGGCCTCTGTATGCCGGATTGCGTTTTCCAGAAGGGTTTCTGCCATTCTCTCCAGCATTTCTTTGTTGCCGTCAATAACCAGATTCTGTTGTATATCAGTTATCAGTATAACCGCTTTTTCAAAAGCCATTGCCTCAAACTCCAGAGAAATCCCCTCTATGCACTGGCTGAAATTTACGCTCTCCCGGAAACTTTTTTCTTCCTGATACTCCATTTTGGAATAGTCCAGAAGCTCTATTACCAGTTTGCGCATTTTTTCATTTTCTTCTGCCGCATAATCCAGATATTTGCTGTGAATTCCTTCTCTTTCAAGCATATCCAGACTTGCCTTCATAACTGTAACCGGTGTTTTCAGTTCATGTCCTGCAAACAGTACAAACTCTTTCTGCAAACGGTTTGCTTCCTCTAAGGGTGCAACTATTTTTCCTGTAATTTTCCATGCCGGATAAATCCATAATATTCCTAAAACGAAAGCTACCAGCAATGAGAAAATGAAATATTTCTGCTCTTCCATCTTTAGAGATGTGATATCCGCAAAGGCAATGAGCAATTCCCCTTTATGAACAGAAATTTCAAACTGATAATTTTCATAACTCCCAGATGTTTTTTTCGTTTCCAGAAATTTTTCTGCTGTTTCTATGATCTCCTCTTCTGAAAATCCAGTATCCGGCAGCATATTTTTAACATATAATGTCCCATCCTCTGCTTTGGCTACAAGATAACTCTTTTTGACATAGCTGTCTTCTTTTTGCTCCGTTACTGTTACTTTTTCACTTCTGGCACCACTAATTCTTTCCTGTTCCTTTGGAACTTCCTCTTGTTTATTTCCGTTCTGATCGGATACAATCTGAAATTTCATGTTCAAAATCCTGGAAATACTGTTCTTATTATTCTGCACATAAGAAAAATTCAAAAGTGCCAGAATGAATATTGCCGCAATCATATAAATCAACAGAAGAAGTCCCATGATTTTCTTCTTAAACTGTTTCATCGTTTTTCCCTCTGAGACGATACCCGACACCTCTGACTGTCTCAATCACTGTATCCGTTTCAATAAATTTCAGCTTCTTGCGCAGAAAAGAAATATATACCTCTTCATTATTGTATTCTACATCTGTGTCATATCCCCAGATTCGAACCGTAATCTGCTCTTTAGACAATATCTGATTATAATTTTCCACAAAATAAGACAACAGTGTATATTCTTTTCCTGATAATTTCACCTTTTTATTTCCAACCGAATTTTTCAATATACGGCTGTTTTTTTCCAGTACAAAATCTGGCCGCTCCCCGGTTTCTTCTTCCTCTTCCTTTCCCTTTTCATTTTTCCTTAGCAGGACTTTTACACGTGCATCCAGTTCTTCTATTTCAAAAGGTTTGGTAAGATAGTCTTCTGCACCTGCATCAAATCCCTGCAATTTATCCTGTAGTTCCACCCTGGCCGTAAGCATAATAACCGGTGTCCTAACTTTCATACTCCTCAAATTTTTTACTATGGAAAAGCCATCTATTCCTGGCAGCATTACGTCTGAAATAATTGCATCATAAGAATTTTTTAATGCGGTCTCATATCCGGATATTCCATCATGGCAGACAGTTACCTGAAAGTTCTTACTGTGAAACCAATCATATAAAACATCTGCCAGACGTATTTCATCTTCTATGATTAAAATTTTTGTCATAACCTGTATTATATCTCCATTTCATTTACCTTCATTTATTTACTATACCATATTCCAAGGCAAATCCATATAAATCCACAAAAAGTTTAAGATATTAAAAGTAATAGCGACTTATAAATTTGATAATATGTTTTATTTCAGAAGCTGATTTGTAAAAAAAACACCTTCAAGCTATTTTATTATAGTCTGAAGGTGTTTGTTTAATCCAAATCTCTGGTAATGTTTGTGAGCCATTTACCTCTGATATAGTGTATGAAGACCACGGGCATTTTTTCGAACTCATCCAGAGTCATTACAAAGTATACCCAGATAGGCGGCAATTTTAAGACATATGCAGCAAGGAAGGTGAGTGGAACTGCAACAAGCCACATAAATATGGAATCTATGATCATTCCAAATCTGGAATCACCACCACCTCTGAAGCAGCCGCATATAAGACAGGTATTGATGCCTTCTCCCACAAGGCGCCAGGTTGTCATAATTATAAAAATGCCAAGATAATAAATGGCCGTCTCTGTCAGTTTATCCCGATAGAAATCCAGTATCAGAGGACGAAGTGCCAGAATAATGACGCATCCGATCAGACTTACAACCATTGTTATTCTGAGCATACGCTTTCCATATTCTCTTGCTGCATCAATATTGTCTTTACCAAGTTCCTGACTGACAATGATAGTAGTCGCATTGGCAAAACCACGACAGGCGATCGCGCCAATATTTACCACCATAACAGCAACCGCATTTGCGGCAACCATATCATCTCCAATATGGCCGAGGATTGCTGCGAATGCTGAACTGGCAAAACTCCAGACAACATCATTTATTACAGCCGGGGTAGCAATTTTCATAAAGTCCTGGAACAGAATACCTGATTTCGCAAAGAAGTATTTTATACGGAATCTGACATCGGAACTTCTTAATGAGTAGACGAGGCAGATCAGTACTTCTGTGATTCTGGCAATGACAGTACCAAGAGCCACACCG
>OLPB01000397.1_pt1 | contig 26894 bp, 18 predicted proteins | sample 1672001 | NCBI WGS metagenome assembly OLPB01 (sample SAMEA3136635, study PRJEB25190) | human gut metagenome | biome: human gut; feature: human-associated habitat; material: faeces | place: Austria | collected 2013 | reverse complement strand
GGCGGCCAAGAGGAAGGCCGGCGGCGCGGTAGCCTCCGCGATCTCCTCCATCGCCGCGCCCTTGGGAGGCATCCTGGCCGGAACCCTCGCCGCGGTGCTCGCCGTCGTCATGCTCTCGAGCCTCGTCGGCGCGCTCTTCGGCTTCTGGCAGAACGAGGCCTCCAAGGCCTCCCTCGAAGGGCTTCCTCCCTACATCACCGTCGAGATGGTCGAGTCGGCGCTCGAATGCCAGGAAGAGTACGGGCACCCCGCCGGATGCACCATCGCGCAGATCATCTGCGAATCGGGGGCGGGCGACCGCCTCTCGGGGCTGGCGACCAGGGACAACAACCTCTTCGGCATCAAATGGTCGTCGAGCTTCGCCCAATGCCCCGAGGTGGCGGGCAAGTCCAGCTGGCAGACCGGGGAGGAGTACGGCGGGCAGCACGTCACCGTCATGGCCGACTTCACGAGCTTCAAGTCCATGCGCGACTGCATCGTCTTCCGCAGCAGGGTGCTGCTCCAGAACCCGCGGTACAAGGACAACCCCCTTATCAGGGAGGCGATGGAGAAGAAGGATTCGGCCCTGATGGCGGAAGGGCTCAAAGATGCAGGATACGCCACCGACTCGGGCTACGCGGAGACCCTCAAGACCATCATGGAGACCTACGGCCTGTACCGCTTCGACGGGATGAGCCTGGAGGATTGGAAAAACGGCGCGGCGACGGGAAGCGTCATCGTCCAGGCCGCCTACAGCCAACTCGGCGTCCCCTACGTCTGGGGAGGCTCGACCCCCGGGGTCGGCTTGGACTGCAGCGGTCTCACCCAATACTGCTACCGCCAAGCCGGCATACGGATCAGCCACTACACCGAGGACCAGCGCCGCGAGCTCACCGCGTTCCCCCTGTCGCAAGCGCAGCCGGGGGACATCCTCTACCGGCCGGGCCACGTCGCCATCTACATAGGAGACAACCGATACATCCACGAACCCCACTCGGGCGAGGTCTGCAAGATCTCAACGGGAATAGAAAGCTTCACCTGCGCCCTCAGGCACGTGAGCTAGGAAGGAGACCGACATGAAACCGAAGGACAGCAAAACGAAGGGCAGGGTCATCGCGATCGCGGCGGCAGGAGCGCTGGCGATCCTGCTGGCATCGACGTTGGTGCGCTGCACCGCAGCCGGCACGGACGGCGGCGAGGACGAAAGCCGGAACGCGCCCGCGATCGAGCAGCAGCAGCGTCCCGAAGAAAGCCCGGAAGAGCCCCAAAGCGCTATCGCGCAGGGATCGGAGACAATGCTTGAAAAGGCGTCTTCCGTGAGCTGGGTGTCCGATGACGGCAGCGGCGCCACCCTCCAGATCACGGACGCCTCCTTGATCGAGAAGGGCGCGGACGGCGCCATCCACGCCATCGCCTACTCTTCGGCCGACGAGTCGGCGACGAACGGGCAGGCGCTCGTGACGCTGACGCTCGAGGACGGGACGCCCGCCACGCTCATCATCGCGCTCGACGAGGGAGAACCGTCCGCGATCGTGTCCGACGTCCTCGCATCGGCGGAGCGCTACGTCGCCAAATCGAACGGCAGCGCCGGGGAATCCTTCAAGGTGACGGGGCTCGACGAGCGGTACCTCGCCATGATCGACGGCGATGAAGAGGGGCTGACCCGGGCGATCGCCGAGTACGCGTCGCAGAAAGCGCCCCAGGCGAGCAGCGCCTCCTTCGACGGCGAGGTGTACCTCGACCTCGAAGAGGGCGTGGTTTCGGCGACCTTCCACCTGGACGACAACGCCTCGACTGTCGCCACCGTCCTGTTCGAAGACGGCGCATTCGAGATCCTGTAGGGAGGTGGGAGGAAATGGAGAGAACGAAAGGAGCCGCCCTGGCGCGACCGCGCAATCCCGACGCACGCAGGCGCTTCCTGCTTGCCGCGATAGGCTCGTTCGTCCTCATGCTGTCGCTCGCGCTCATGCCGCAGCCTGCATTCGCCGACATCGCGGGCGACATCAACGCATGGCTTTGCGAGCAGCTGAGGGGCATCTGCAATTGGATCTTCGACGGCCAGGTCCAGGTGCTGGCATCGATCGGATACGACGGGATCCTCTCCGAGGGCTTCGATCAGATGCTGGGAAACGCCGGGGGCACCACCATGTACGACATCGCCTACGGCGCATGGGAGAACGCCATCCTGCCCATAGGATGCGGCATCCTGTCCTTCGTCTTCACCGTGCAGCTCATAAAGATCAGCCAGCGCATGGACGGCAGCCAGTCGATGCCGGCGGTGAAGGAAGTGGTCTTCCTGCTCGTCTTCTTCGCGGTGTTCCTGTTCCTGCTGCAGCACAGCTTCGAGCTATGCCAGGCGGTCTACGAGGTGACGCGTTTCGCCATCGAGAAGATCGTGGCGCTCTTCGGGTCGGGCAGCCGGCTCAACCTCGATGCCGTGAGCCTCGTCACCGAAGAGGACGACGTCCCCTCCCTCATCGCCATGATGCTCGTCGCGGTGATCAGCTGGCTCGTCGTGATCGTGGCCTACGTCGTCGCTCTCGTCGTGAGCTGGGCCCGCTGCATCCAGCTCTACATCTACGCGTGCTTCGCGCCGATCCCCCTGAGCCTGCTGGCGCTCGATGACACGAGGCAGCTCGGAGTCGGCTTCCTGAGGAACTTCGCGAGCGTCTGCATCGCGGGAATCGTCATCCTCGTCATACTGGTGAGCTTCCCCATCGTGCTCTCGGGCCTCAACGCGGTCTCGGCCGGCACCCAGACCCCCATCGACTCGGTGGTGGGAGGCCTGTCCTATGCGCTTCAGTACCTCGCCATGTGCATCCTGCTCATCCTGAGCCTCATCAAGAGCGGCACCTGGGCGCGCGACATCATGGGAGGCTGATGATCTCCCTGCCCCGAACCGGAAAAGTCGGACGAAATTCGAAATGGGAGGACCCGTCCCCACCTCATAGGTGAAGGCGGGTCCTCTTCCTTTTCCGGAAGGCGTCCCGGGCCCGCCCACCTGCTCACGCGAGACCGAGGAGGCGGCGATGGGACCCTAGAGGAGAACCGGCACCCGCAGCAACCAGGCAAACACCAGAAGAGACAGGAGGAACACCGATGAGCGATGGCGCCGAGAAGGTGTACCTCTCCTTCCACAAGAGCTTCGTGAAGGAGAACATCCCCTACATCGACCGCAGCACCGGAGAGGACAGGACGTTCAACTCCGTGACCTTGCCGTCCGACACGGTGATCGACGGGAGGAACGTGGGCGGCTTCCAGTTCAGCCCCCTCTACATCGACCCGAGCAAATACGACGAGAACCAGCGCGTCGTCCCCCTCCTCGCCAACCGCGAGGTGTGGCTCACGAGAACAGCACGCGATGCGGACGGCAACGTGCTGCTCGACCAGGACGGGAATCCCGAGAAGGAGACGCTGAAGGTCATGCCGGCAGCGATCAAGGAAGCCCTGGCGGAAGCGCGCAGGACGTGGAGCCGGCAGCGCTCCCAAGAGCGCAGCCTCCAGGAACGAGCCGGCACCGCGCGCAGCGGCGCTGGAACCATGCGCCGCGAGGGCGACCGGCTCTCGGACCGAGACATCCCCTTTTAGATTGGAGGAACAGATGAATGAGAAGGCACGAAAAGTCGCGTCTGAGAAGCTCCTGCGCTGCGCGCTTGCGCTCCTTCTGGCAACCACGGCGATGCTCTCAAGCGCGATCCCCGCGTTCGCGAAATCGAACGACGTCCAGGTGACCATCGGGGACAGCATCCCCTACGCGGGATATTTCACCACCCATATGACGGCGGATGGCAACATCGCCTACTGCGCGGACCCCACCTCCGCCACCCCCGCCCCGGGAACGTACTCCAAATCGCCCGTGACCGAAGCCGACCTCACCGCCGCCATGTGGTACAGCTACGGCGCCCCCGGATTCGATGCGGCCATGTTCCCGAGCAGTTGGTACGACGGCTCGGGCTGGAACGAGGACAAGTACATCGCCGCAAGCCATGTGCTGTTGGCATACGTGTATCAGGGATCCAAGTCCGATGCGACGTACGGCACCGACCCGGCGTTCGATGCATGGGCGGACTCCGAGCTGCTGGGCACCACCTGGCAGAAGATGAGGGAATCCGCCGGCAGGGTGTCCGCGGGCTTCGAGGCCTTCCTCATCCCGACCGGCTCCAGCACCCAGGTTCTCGTGAGCTTCATGTGGGAAACCGGGGGCTTGAAGATCGCCAAGGTCGACGATGAGGCAGGCAACGGCCCCCAGGGCGACGGCAGCCTCGCCGGCGCTGTGTTCGACGTGGTCAACAGCACCGGAAAGCACGTTTACGTCGACGGGAGGTATTTCGCCCAGGGCGAGACCGTGAAAAGCATCGAGACCAAATGGGACTCCGCCGCCGGCAAGTACACCGCGCAAGCGAGCGGGCTTCCCTGCGGAGACTACACCGTGGTCGAATCCGCCGCCCCCGAGGGGTACGCCGTAGCCGAGAGCCACAAGCAAGCGACCGTCGTCGAGAACGGCCAGATGGTCGACCTGACGGGCGAGCCCGTCGAGAACGAGGTCATCCGCGGCGGCGTCCAGGTCGTCAAGTCCGACAAGGAGCTGAAAGCGTCCGAGGCGATCGGCGGCAAAGACCACGGTTCGGCCACCGGCCCCAACCTCAACGGCATCGAGTTCGCGATCACCAACATGAGCGCGAACGGCATCAGCGTTGACGGCGAATGGCACGAGCCCGGCTCCATCGTCATGACCGTCTCCTCCTCATGGAACGAAGGGGCGGGCGCCTACACCGCCCAGACGGAGCCGGACGCACTCCCCTACGGCACCTACTCCATCCAAGAAACGGCGACCAACGACAGCTACCTGCTCAGCGACGGCACCCCCAGGACGTTCCAGATCCGCGAGGCGGGCAAGGTCGTCACCGCCTCCTCCGACGGGGGATCCCTCGAGTTCTACGACCAGGTGGTGCGCAACGACCTCGAAATCCACAAGAAGGCCGAGGAAACCAACGCTTCCCTGCAGGTTCCCTTCCTCATCGCCAACGTCACCACGGGCGAGCAGCACGTGATCGTCACCGACAAAAACGGCGATGCGTCCACCGCGAGCAGCTGGAACAAGCACTCCGACAATACGAACGCCAACGACGCCCTGATCGGCATGGAGGGCATCGCCGCCGAGGACATGGACACCGAGGCGGGAATCTGGTTCTCGACCGGCGAGGACGGCTCCACCGCCCCGGTCGACGACGGCCTTTCCGCGCTCCCCTACGGCGAATACACCCTGACCGAGCTTCCCTGCGAGGCCAACGAGGGCTTCGTCCTGATCGAGAAGACGTTCTGGATCGAACGCGATTCCACCGCGGCGAAGGCGGTCTGGATGAACCTGGACAACCAGGACGGCCCGCGTATCGGCACCACCGCAACCGCGGAAGACGGGAGCAAGCAGATCGTTCCCGGCACCGAGGTGACCATCGTGGACGAGGTGGCATACGAAAACCTCGACACGTCGAAGACTTACGAGCTCGTCGGGACGCTCATGGACAAGTCGACCGGCAAGGCAGTGCTCGATGCCGCAGGCAACGCCGTGACGAGCACGGTGGAATTCACGCCGTCCCTCAGCACGGGCACCCAAAAAGTGGAATTCACCTTCGACGCGTCCCTGCTCGGGAGGACGCAGATCGTGGCATTCGAATCGCTGCGCTGCGAAGGCATCGAGGTGGCGGCTCATGCCGACATCGAAGACGGGAACCAGACGGTCGAGCTGGTGCCCGAGATCGGCACGAAGGCGTTCGACAAAGCGGACGGCGATCAAACGATCATGGCGGGCGACGTCGAGGTCGTGGACGTCGTCTCCTACGCAGGGCTCATCCCGGGAGAGACCTATTCCATGCAGGGAACTATCATCGATAAATCGACCGGGGAACCGTTGGCGGGAGCCGATGGAAGCGAGATCACCTCTTCGGCCGAGTTCGTCCCCGAAGCCGCAAGCGGCGAGATCGAGGTGACGTTCTCCTTCAACACCGGCGACCTCGCCGAGGGAACGGAGCTCGTCGTCTTCGAGAAGTGCCTCGACGCCAAAGGCAACGTGATCGCGACCCACGAGGACATCGAGTCCGCCGACCAAACCGTGACGGTCAAGGTCCCCGAAACGCCCGAAGAGCCCCAGGAACCCGCAGAGCCGGAAAAGCCCGCAGAACCCGAGGAGCCGTATGCGAAGACAGGCGCCACCGCCCCCGACCCCGTGTTCGGAGCCGCGATGATCGCGGCGACGGCGGCCGTCGCGATCGGAGGCACCGCGCTGGCGATTCACGCATGCAGGAAGGACCGAGAAGACGAGAGGGAAAGCGAAGGCGAAGAGGTAGAGGGCAGATAGCCCTCAGCCTCCAGCACGAGGACCCCGATTCTTCGGGGTCCTCTTTCCAAGGAGGGCAGGTATGAAGAAAGCGTTCGCAGCCTCGCTGGCGATCGCCGCAGCCGCCGCGGCGTTGACCGCGTTCATGATCATCGCGAACATCGCCACGACGGAAAGCATCCCGTACAAGGTGGCGGAGGTCCCTCTCGAGGCAGCCGAGAGCACGGTGCTCCAACAGGCAATATCCCCCGGCGGAGAAAGCCGGATCCCCGATCCGGCAGCCGCCTGGATCACGATCCCCGGCACCACCGTCGACTACCCCGTCGTCCAGGCAAGCGGCGACTCCCCGGACTTCTATCTGACACACGACGCGAGCGGAGAGCGCTCGGCCTGGGGCGCGCCCTACATCCACAGCGGATGCGAGCAGGGCGCAGACAGCCCCTTGGTCATCGTTCTCGGCCACAACATGAGCGACGGGACCATGTTCGCCCCGATAGCCAACTACTCCAGGAGGCCTTTCGCCCAAGAGCACAAGACCATCCTCGTTCGCACGGAAGAAAAGGCGCGCAGGCTGGAGGTGTTCGCAGTGGACGTGCTCGACGCCGACAGCGAAGGGGTCGTTGCGGGGTTCGACGGCATCGATGGCCTCCGATCTTTCATCGACGGCAAGCTTCGATCTTGCGAAGTGGTGCTGAGCGAACCGAAGGACCTCGAGCAGGCATGGTGCTTCGTCACTTGCAGCTACCAAACCGACAACTCCCGCACCGCGGTGTACGCCATGGAGGTGGAATGAATGACGCACGCGATACTCTTCGCCATAGGCATGCTCATGGGCGCATGCGCGGTCACCGCCCTCGCCTGCTGCAAAGTAGGTGCCGATGCAGAGAAGGGATCGAACGACCAAGCTTAGGGCAGGCCGACATTGCGAGCCCCGCTTGCCCGCACCATCTCGGCAAGCGTCTCGTTTTCGAATCGGGCCCCCTCGAAGTCGGCTCCGACAAGCACGACGCCGGAAATCGGCTCTACGCATTCGATGCTTTCCAGCGTTTCGATGTCCCTCGATTCAAGCCAGCCTTTTGCAGAGCTGATGAAGAACCTGCCCGTCTCGGGAATGGCGCAAAGCCCCATCAGCTCATCCCCGCCGTCCTCGACCGAAACGCCGAGCACCTCGCGAGAGCCGATGTCCAGTTTCACGATCATCTGGAATAGGTTGTCGTTCTCGAAGCTCACCGCCTCGAAAGCAAGCAAAGCCAACCTCGACCCATCGAACTCGCAGCAGTCAAGGCGGGCGTACTCTGGTGAAGCGATGTTGGGCTCTTCGTCCTCGCCGCAAAATTCCCTTGCGATTTCCTGTATCGAATCGCAGTCGGAAGAGGAAAGCAGACTCCAGACGGAGGCCCTCCATCGTTCGGAGAGGTCTGGGATGCTCCAGCAGATGACATAACCCTCCGCCGTCAAGCCGAGGGCCAGGCTCTCGGGTGCCGTGGAAACGGAGACCAGCTCGCAGTCAATCGGGATTTGGACGATGCTGTGCAAGTCCCCGATTGACAGGCAATGAAGCGAAGGGTCGTTGTCGAGAGCCAAGACATATAGGGAATCTTCCGAAATCTGGATCGAGTGGAACCTGTTCCTGAACTCCCTCTCAAACGACCGAGAGGGAGAAAGCACCTTTATCTTGTTGCCGTAGGCCAAAACCCACGTTGGGCCGTTGCACACATCCCAGTAATCGGGAGGAACCATCCCCACGCGAATCACGCCATCGATGCTCATGTCCTCTACATCCCAGGTGACGAAATTGCCGGTGCCCATCGCGGAAACCAGCGATCCGGAAGAAAGCGCCGCGACATAGCCGATGGCGTTCTTCTTGTTGTCGACGGAAAGCACCGGACGCTCATCGGGGGAAAACGACGGCCTCGTATCCCAAACGGTTATGGCGTTGTTCTCATGGATGCACATTGCCTTATCGCCGCTTGGCGAAAACCCGAGCGCCAGCGCTTCATTAGGAGCTTCGGCAAGGAGGGACACCATGATGAAATCCTTGAGAAGGGAGCCGTCGGCGATGGAGTGGATCCTCATGGTGTTCTCGTCCGCGATGGCAATCATCCCATGTTGGTACGAAAACCCGACGGCATCTCCTGCTCCCAAGTCAATGGACCTATCCTCCCATTCCACCAGCTCATCGGAATCGGACTCATAAAGCCCATCATCGAGCGTAAGGACCATCATCCTCCCGCCATCCTCGCTGAGTTGCAGGTCGGCGATCCCGTCGAACAACGAAGATGCCGACCTGAAACGCGGGTTGCAAAGGGGATCAACGCGGTCCAAGGTCCAGCAGGCCACCCCTCCGCTGTCATACATCGCCGCCAGAACGCCTCCCGTTCGCGAGCAATGCAAGCGGCAGATACTTTGCCAACGATAGCTGCCGGAAATCTCCTCGGGCAGATCCAAGGTTCTTTTCCCGAGGCTCTCCAAGTCGAGAAGGGTCAATCCCTCCTCGTCGTCAGCGTAAGCAAGAAACCTGCTCCCGCCCAAGAAAGCCATGGCGCCCACGCGGGCCATGGTAGGCGACGGCACGGCCGTCCTATCCCCCGAATCCATTGCGAAAACGTCAATTCCGCAGCCCTTTGCCGACATCGCCAGAAGCGTTCCATCGGGGCTTACCGCCATGGCATCGTAGGGGACCATCCTGTCGTTCACGAGCTCACGAACCGGAGCTCCCGACCTCCTGTCCCAGACCACCGCAGTCCGTCCGAAAGTAACCATGAGATCGCCATCGGCGCCAACGCCGTCCGGAACCCATTCGACGGAAGAGACCGGCTCCGTATGCCCGATGGGAATGAAGGTCTTGTTTGAGATCTTCGCCGATCGGAAATCGCACCCCTCGCATGAGATCTCTCGATTCTGCAGCATGGTGTAGCGCAGATCGATGGCTCTGAATCCCAAAGCCTCGATGCGAAGCTCGTTTCTGCTGGCAATCTCAAGGAGATGGAACACCGCGGCGCTATCCTTGCGCACTTCCACTCCTCGCATCGCATCCCAAAGGGACTCGAAAAGGCCATCGTCCACCAGAACGGCGAGCATATCGAGCACCTCGCCCGAAACCGCCTTCCCCGCCCAAGCATCGCTTTCCTCCGGAACGAGCAGCCGTCCGAACGGATGCAGCTCATCGCGCATGTACAGCGCCGCATAGAAGTCGCGGAATTTCTGATGCAGGAAGCCCACGACGCTGTCGTCTTCCGTTCCGTCACAGCGCTCGTCGCTCACCGCACCCCCGCCATCGCCGAACATGAGGCCGACGCCGACCAGCAAAGCGTCCTCGATGGCCGCGACGTTCCATTCATCATGTCTTGATCGAGTCTCTTGCCTGGCGATGTTCACGTAACCGCTCCCACGCCATACGCTTTCGAAATGCCGTCCCGCCTCTTTAATAAGCTCCAACAGACGAACTCTGCTTATCCTGAAGACCCCGGCGCTTTCCATCTTCCAGCCGATATAGGCAGCTGCATAGTTGATGGCGAGGATATCAGGGAAAGCCGCTCCGCGCTGCCTGTTCACCACCATCGCCTTGTTTATCTGGCACTGAAGGAAGTTCCAGATGATCGCGGATTGCGACCGGGAGCGGTCGCCGCCGATGAAGCTGCAACAACGGTTCCTGAAACAGTTCTCATGCTGCGCTTCGCAGCATGAGTACAGGGTGAGCATAAGGGGATTGGAAATCACATCCCAGATGGGATCGTCCTGCTTGGGTATCTCCACTTTGTTCGAATTCAAATAGCTCAAAACCCTATCCCTATCAAGGCGTTGAACTTTTGAATACGCCCAAGGGCGATACCACGAAACGTTCGAGTCCATTCGTGCACGACCGGCGATAACCACCTGAATCCCCGAGCGAGGCTCGATGGCGGTCTCGATCTCCTCTTTCAAGATGTCCGACAGCCAACCCGCATTTGTTCTCTTCTCGCTGATCTCGTTCCAGCCGTCCAGAAGAAGCACGAGCCTCGGGGCGTTGTTCACGCATTCCTCGCTAATGAGAGCCTCAAGATCCGATCCCAGGTTGCTGTTCCCTCGAAGAACGGTCCCTTCGATATAGGTTCTTATAAAACTGCCCGGAGAATTGTAAAAAGGAAGCATGTGCAGGGGGATGTAAATTGCCGTAGTGCCGTTTTCTGACAGCGCTTTTGCCGCATCGAGCATGGCAACCGTCTTCCCGATGCCTCCCTCGCCCACCAGCATGAGATTCTTCCACCCGAAAGCTCGCCAGGTGCTTCTGATGAGCTGCACCAGCGGGGAAACCTGCCCGTCGAGCTCGAACAAAGAGCGATGCTCTTCTTCTACTATCCCCGGAAACAGACCTCGAACGATTTTCTCGAGCCTGTAGGTGCCGCTTGACCTTCCAGCCCTTTCGTTATGTTGCCGGATTGCCTCCCTCAGCTGGACGAAGGCCTTTCGCGAACCGGCAATGGGAAAGGAATCGATTCTTTTTGACAGTGCGCGCCTTAACGTCTTGTCGAGCACAAGGACGTCAATCCCATCACCTTCATGGGGCATGCAGGAAAGCATCAACCCGAGAAGGCCGACCAATTCGTCTCGTTTGGATTTCGCCACATCCTCGTTGTCGCTTCGAACTATCGCGAGCGAATCCAGATCGAGCAGTGCAGACAAAGCAGGCATCTCTTGCATCGTCTCAACAAGGGAAACCGATAGCTCTTCGCGCGTTTTTTTGAAATGCCTCCCTTGGTCCCACAGCGAGCAACCTTTTTCGAGAATCACTTCGTAAAGCCGCAAAATCTTTTTATCGAACTGCCTGGCACCAAGGTAAGTCCTTTTTGGAAGGCAATCGTGAAAGAAAGTCCTTCCGATCGTTATACCGTCGTACCCCTCAAGCGACCTGCTTTCGATGTAGTCAGTGCCAACAGCGTCAATCGTCATACGCTGGATGAATTTCCCATAGTCCAAGCGGTCTCCAGAAAAATGCGTCATAGAGAACACCTCCGCGTGAATCGAGATAAAAAGTTATATCGAGCAACAACTTACTAACTCGATTCGTGAGTAATACACGCTCCTTCACAATTTTACTAACGGGAAAACCTGGGGATTTGCCGCCAGCGGCAGCGTCTAGGAATTCTCGGTAGCTGATCGTTGAGCTGGCTATAGACGGCTTGGATCAGCCGATCCAGTCAATAGCTCAGCGGCGGCCTGCCCCAGGTCCCGACGGCGCATGCCCATGCGCCGACCTAGCCATCGATTGGGATCGGCGGGTCGGGCATGCCGTCGCTGAGCAGCCATTCCCATCGCGGGAGCCCACTGGTCCTCGAAAAGAGGACAGAGCAGTGGATAAGAACAGCCTCGAGTATCAGCATTCCCTGAAGGGCGCAAAACGCTCCGCAGAGTTGCGTCGCGAATATGCCAACGAGAAGACGAGAGAGGTCATCCATGACGCGATCACCGGCTGCCGGATCGTCATCAAGGAAACCGTCGCGTTTCGCTACAGCGGCCGCCGTCACACGCTCGTTCCCCTTGATCTCGTGGACGAGTACCCCATCACCTTCGTTTTCGACAACCGCGCAAGCGATTCGATGGGTGACACCTTTGTGCGCAAGGAGCAGGCCGAACGAATAGAGAAAATCGAAGTAAAAGGATCGATGAAGGAATTCAAGCGCCACGCGCTCGCAATCGCCGCATCGGGCACGATGGTCGATGAGAACGGGATTGCCGAGAAGCTCGTGCTCTGGCCCGAAGACTTCGGCATCGGGAAAGAAGCTTGGTACATGCGCTTGGAAATTTGGGCCGATCTCCTAACCAAGGAGATAGATCGTCGTCGCGATTCGAAACATCTCGCTGCACCCTCGGTCGACCATGATGGAGACCCCCTTCTCGGCACGTACAACATCATCGATTGCTTGCCGGACGCAAAATCGGACTTCTTCGAGGACCTCGCGTTCTGCAGCATGGTCGAAGACCTGATCTCCCACCTAGACGAACAGGATCAGAAAATCTTCAACATGCGCATGCTGGACGACAAGATGATCAAGGAAGTCGCAGAAGAGCTGGATTGCGCCATCTCGACAATCAACTACCGCATGGAAAAGAAGATCATCCCGACTATTCGCGAGCTGGCGGCCAAGGAAGGGCTTCTATCCTAAAGGTAAAGGTAAAGATCATAAGAGCAAAAGGCACCATGCCTCCGCTGTTTGAGCCAACCGAATTTAGCGCGATGATTATATCAGACGCCAACACCGCTAATTCACGGCCCTTTCTTGACACTATCCCGCCAGTCACTGACTGGCGGCACCATTCTGCCCGACCGCTGTTACCAAGCAGAACTACCACTCAATGCTAGTCAACGCGGTCAACCGCAGCGGAACTTCGCACCTAGCTTTTGTTCATTGAAACAAGCCATGCGCTTCCTTGATAGAATCGGCAATGAAGCACCTAAAAATCAGCAAGAACGAGAGAAAGGCGATCAAGACCAGAGCCCCCGCCAATAGCTCGGAGCAGACCGAGTTGACAGCTATGAATATGCATGCAAGAGCCAGTTCGCCGATCAGCATAGGAAAATGCGACGCTATTGATAAACCTAGATATCTGGAGAGGAAAACTTCCGCCACAAGGGACCTTGCAGCAACGGACATTACTGCGAATAGGCACATTGCGCTCAAGTCGTGGAGGACAACTGCACCCAGAAGCGCCAAGATGAAACTAAATATTACGGTTATACAATTAAGGATTAGCAGAAACGTCTCTTTGCGTGCTACCTTGAGAATAGTGGTGCCCAATATGCTCATCCTGCTATCGAACACGCATATTGGAAGAAGCAAAGCAAAGAATCCTAATGCATCGCCGTAATCTGGTAACCAATACGAAAGAACGATCGCTATCGGTGTGTATACGATATACGCAATAGGCATAATTGTAGCAAGCAAACCCGATACTGATTGGAAGAAATGCGCAAGATCCTCCTTTTGAACCCTCCGAAGCGCAGGGAACAACACCATGCTTATCTGGGATATGAAAGTCAGGAAGAAACTGACGAGCGTGAGCGCAAGCGAGAATTGGCCAAACACCTCGATACTCCATTGCGCATCTACGACAAAACGAAATATGCCTAGAACCAGAAGCGATGCCATATTGGCAAACGTCAACTTTATCCCCACTCTCATGTCACGAAAGCATTCCTTCATGACACCTTCTCGAGCTGTCTGCCCCCATATGAAATCCCAGCCTGCGACAATTGCATAGCCAAAAGCGACACATCGACCGAAAAGAAACGCGACGACGTATGGAATGAACGAATCGACTCTGACAACAATGAGAAATAACAATACGATCAGGAAAAACAATCTATCTATGACCTGAGAAACCGAATACTTTTTCACCTCGTTCGTCGCCTGAAAAAGAAATCCGATAAAATAAGTTATATTGAATAGAAAAGCGTATAGCCCCGTTGCAATCAGAACCTGCATTCTCGACTGATCATAGATGAAGCAGACTGCACAAACCATTATCACGGTGGCTACCAGCAACTGGAACAACAGATTTGTCCTGAACACCGCTCGTATTGTTGGCAAATCGAGCTCATCGCGCGTGCGGCCACCGTAGATGAGATAAATGCCGTCGTTGAGACCGAATTGAAGCAAGCTTACATAATTTGTATAGAAGATGAATAGCTGCCAGTATCCAAACTCTTGAGTGCCTAAGATTTTTGGAACGAAGAACGACATGATAAAACTGACACAAAGCGCAAATCCCTGCGCCACGAAAGCAACCCCAATATTGCCTGCGAGTTTACGAGTTTCGATAGACATGCCCATTTCCCGCCGTTTCCGATCATCTATCTCGATGGTGCACTTCCTTGCTTATCCCTATTGACCTCGTCTTTCTCGAAATCTGAGGTCAATCAAAATGACCAGGAATAGCGAGACCGGCACTTTCTTTCGGTTTTAATCCGATGCGCCGTTGATACGCAATCTGCTCTGTTTCGATTTTTGGTACATGCTGTGAAGCAGATATGCAGCGCCAAACAATATCGCTAACTGGCCTGCGGTTCTTAATAGAGTTGTCGGCGAATAAACATACCATCTGAACACTGTGACTAGGAAGAACACCGACAGCACAACGATTATTGGATTTGTAGAGGCTTCTAATTTTGCGACAACCCTTACGTACAGACCGGGCAATAAGGAACCGAGCGCCACCCCTATAATTCCAAGATAGTAGTAGAAAAAGAACGGGTAAATACCACCATAGTTGTGCCAATAATATTCACGAGTGACCGCTGCAAGACTTCCTGTTTCGATTTGCTTTGTGCCAATCACTTGACTAACAATGAAATCCCAGAACAGCGATAGCTGCTGAGATATTGAGGTAATGTCTTTGAATGCGACGAAAGTAATTGAGGCGTGATAAGCTGCTGGAAACGTACTTTGGGCACCTTTGCGGTCAAGCCACGTGTCAATAAAATGCGAGAAAGAATACGAGCCATCAACAACTCGATCTTCCCCTATAAATCCCAACACCAAGATGCCACCGATTAGAACACATACCGTGAAATTCTGCGGCAACCTATCAATATAGTAAACGACATACGTACAAAGAAGGAATTGCATTGGAGCAATCCGGTCGGCAAACAATAGGCCTTCAAGCGCCAATGCGACAGCAAAAGCCTGCATTATCAACTGCGCACCCCTGCGGTCGCCGGAAAAATAAAACCCAATAAGCAGGAAAATGGTTGCCGACTCGTAAACTGTACTTGTTTGCCCACGCTCGCCGAGTGCTTCTCCTGGCGTGTATCCAAACAATAGGATATACGTTAATACTGCACATACCGCAATTACGATAAGAGCATTGAAATTTGTGCGCCGAGTAAATATCGCTCTGACGCTAATCGAAGCTCCTCCACGAGGAAAGAAAAACGTCGTTATCGAAAGAAAGAGGAGAAGAATGCCTATTGCCACGTTGGCGTACTGGGATCCTACGTATGTCAAGTAATTACTTGAGCTCGGAGGACTTGCTAGATAGAAATATACAATAATCGAATAGTTAACGTACGCAATTATAATTGCAAGTAGTAGGAGATATACGTTGTTTCGTGACCCCGTTATTTGAACGATGGTTAGGCTGATAATCGCCGCAACGCATACGGGAACCATTGCCTCGGCGTATCCCAAGAGCATATAAATCAGGGAGATGAGTATGCCTATGGCTCCTATTACTGCTTGCGGCTTAAATCCAACAAACGTTTTGAGCTGAATCGGCGTGCTGCGGTTTTTGCGAGATAGCGACATTAATGAGTCCTCGTGGTGTTCCTGAAGTAGTTTCCCTGGGATTTTTTCTTTTGGGCCCATTCGAGGGTGTCGCCTATCACCACGTGCGGGTTACCGATCACCATGGAGTTGGCGGCGACTTTTCCTCGTACGACGGAGCCTGCGCCGACAATGACGTTGTCTCCTATGTCCGTTCCAGGCATCAGAATGGCTCTGTTGCCGATAAAGCAGTTCTTTCCAATGCGCACGTCCCGAACGAAATACGCCTCGAGCGTCATGTCCTCTCCAATAGCGTCAAGCGCTCTGGCGATGGAATAGTCATGCGTGAGCACCCTGACGTCGCTCGACAGCACCGACTTGTCTCCGATGTGGATTCTGCTGAAGTCTTTTCCGTCGAACTGGACCGACGTTGCGATGTACTGCGGCATACCTTCGATATCCATGCCGTGTTTCCTCAGATACGCCACGTATCGCTCCAGATACCACGGCATATTGAACCGACCAACCGTCTTGATGAACCTCAGATAGAGCTTTCCTGGGATTTTTCCGATGTTGATTACGTTTTTGAGTGCCATGGTTCTACCTCCAATCCAGGCATTGTTCGTATAGGCGTAGATAATTCGCCGCGCACTCCGCCTGATCTTCGATCCGGGCGTTTACCCGCCCTTGGTCCGAACAGGCGAAGTATCCTTCTATCGCTTCGAACATGGACTGCGGTGTCCTATCTCGCGTCACGATGCATTCGTTCCGCTTGGCCGAGCATTCCGGACTGCCCCCGGTTCCGTACGTCACCACGGGGGTGCCGCATGCCAACGCCTCTATGTTAACCGTCGGATAGTTATCTTCATGCGTTGGGTTGATGAACAGATCGGCTGATGCATAGAGGCTTGCAAGCTCTTCAATGGAGTCGGTCCGCCCGAGACCAACTATCCCATCCGGCAGAGTCCTCTTCTGTTCCTCGCTCAGCCCGACAAGCACTACGACGTAATCCTCAGGCAGTATCGATTGCAGCGCCTTTATGTCGTCGAGCCCTTTCCTCGCCGACCACGGGCTCGCAACACCGAGGAGCATCCTTTTCTCACCAATCCCGTATCTCGCCCTTACATCGCTTCCGTCCACGTTGCGATTGAAGACGGATGTGTCGATTCCGTTCCGCACCACCTCTACCGGATACGAGCCAAGAAAGCTGTCCTGTACGAGATTGGCAAGCCAGGCAGAAGGAGTGACGATGAGCAGCCGCCTTATCGAGGTGAACAGCTCTTTTTTCTGCGTGTAGTTCCTTCTTGAGGCATCGGCAATTATGCTCTTCGGGAACTCTCCCTTTTGCGGGCAGTCGTGGCACCCCGTCTTCCACCGCTCGCAGCCGACGTATTCGAAGTACGTGCAATGCCCCGTGAAAGGCCAGCACGAGTGTAGCGTCCAAACGACGGGAACATCCAAGTCCCGAAGACCTTGGAACAGCGTTCTGACGTCGAGGCAGTATCCGTGTATGTTATGCAGCTGGACGATATCAGGATCGAATTGCACTATCCCCCGGACAAGCTCTCTGGTCGCTGAAGAAGAGAAGAAGCCCGTACGATCCGTCACCCTAGCCATCGCGGCATGCGCGTACACCCCGAGCATGCTGTTGAACACAAGCTCGCTTGCGTTGGCTCCCTTGCGGCCGCGCGCCCATGCAGCGCGCGATTCATGTCCTTTTCGTCGGAGCTCCTCATGAATGCCGAGCATGATTCTTCCTGTTGAGCCATACGAGCATTGGTTGACCGAGAACACCCGCAATTTGCTCACCGGCCCAGTGCCTCGAGCAGCGCTCTGTGCCCGACGAATGCATCCTCGATCGCCACGTTCGCCTCTTCGCCGCGAAGCACTCTCAACATGTAGGCGTATTCGTCTTTGAAGCCCTTGTCCTGCCGGATCTTGGGGGAAGTCTTCTTGGCGTTGCTGTACCGCGCCATCCCGACATAGTTGTTCATCTCGTATACATTGCCTGCGCCAAACACGCGAAGCTGCTCTTTCGGATATTTCTTCGAACCCATAGACGTGTACACGATGTTCGCGATAGCGCCCGAGGCCATGCTCATGGTGATAAGCGCGTTATCCTTACACGGATACCCCGGCGCATCGGCGAAGGTAAGCGTGAGGTCTTCTATCCTACTACCATCAAGCGCCTGGATTACGTCGACCATATGGCAGGCCTCACCGATGATCCTTCCTCCGCCCACGGATTCGTCTTGGGTCCAATGGTCAGGTGGAATCTGGCCTGCGTTGACGATGTAGTCGTACACAGCGGGCGTCTCCCGCGTCTTCAGCTCGGAGCGGATCTGGGCGATTAGCGGCGCAAACCGGCGGTTCATGCCGCAGAACAGCTCTCCAGGATTTGATCTGTATGCCGCCTCGAGCGCATCGAGTTCATCAAGCGTCAGACACAGAGGTTTCTCACAGTAGACGCTCTTTCCCGCCTCGAGCGCCTCGATGGCGAAGCGGGCATGCGTGTTATGGTTGCTCGATATCACAACGAGACCGATCTCGGAATCCGCAAGAAGCTCTGTGCGGTCGCTTGTCACATACGCGAAATCCTCGACTCCTTCGGTCTGTCCCGTGCTCACTCCTCCCGTCGTTGCAAGCGCACGGAACGAAAAGCCGCCGTTTTCCTTCATGGTAGGCAGGATGGTGCTGCGAGCGAAGGAGCCTCCTCCTATCATTCCGACCCCCACTTTCCCATCTGGCTGCTTCATCGGGCGTTTCGCTGAAGGATGCACGGTGGCATCGAATTTCCCGTCGCGCGCCCCGTACTTGAGGAGGATCCCGACGTACTTTTCCTTCGCTTTGTTAGTGGTGATCATCTCGTAGGCTCGCTGCGCGTCTTCGAACGGGATCTCATGCGTGATGAGGTCGGAGACATCTAGCTTGCCGCGTGCTATGAGCCTTACAAACTCCTCCACGTTTCGGCCTTCGGTGAAACGAACGTATCCTATGGGCAGGTCTACGCCTTTTTCCTCGTAGTCGCTGTCGTAACGGCCGGCACCGTAGGAGCGTGCGATAGTGAACGTGAGCTCTTTGGTGTAGAAGGGTTTGCGCTCTATGTCCATGCGCGTGACGCCAATCATGCAAATAGTCGCGCGGTCTCTTGCAATCGCCGCCGCCAGATCCATCGGATCGTTCGAACTCGTCGATGCAGCGATGATGACCTTGTCGACGCCGCGTCCTTTCGTCTCGGCGAGGGCGATTTCTGCAGCGTTGTCATCGCCGGAGTCGATGAAAGATTTCAGTTTGGTACCGGGCATCGTTCGATTCGCGATATCGAACCCTATCACGTCGCAGCCGTACGCATCTAGGATTCTCGCGCAGATCTGGCCGATTAGCCCCAGCCCGATAATCGCAACCGTCTCGCCCGGTCGAACGTCCGCCTGATGAATGCCCTGAAGAGCAATGCCTCCAAGAGCGCATAGCGCCGCTTGGCGCACGTCGGGAAAGTCCTCGGGGAGTTTCGCCACGAGGTTTCGGTTCACGCGGTTCAGTTCCGCATGGTACGCCTGGCCAACCATAGCCACCAGGTCGCCCGGAAAGACGTCCGTCACGTCCGGGCCGGCGCTCACCACGCGCCCTACCGCAGAGTAGCCCATCGGCATCGGCTCCCCGAGCTTCTTGAAGGCAGCGTCCATCGTGGTGAGAAGGCCGTCGGTCGAAAGCTTCTCCATAACCTTCTTCACCTGGTCAGGACGGTCGAGCGCCTTAGCCACCAGGTTCTTGCTTCCGAACGATGCGAGCGTCCTTTCGGTTCCTGCGGACACAATGGAATACAAGGTCTCCACGATAAGGAAGCCCCTCTTCGGCGTCGGCGCGGGAACGTCCATCTCGCGCATGCTCCCATCGTCAACCATTAGGAACAGCTGTTTCATTTGTTTCTTCCTCCTTGTATCTAAGCGGTTACGCTACCGATTTCGACACCAAGTCGACTTTCGTCGAAACGGAACCTCTTTCGGTTTTTTCAAAGCGCACGGCGCGATGCTCCATACCGAACTCCGGGCTGTATCGCGCCGACTGTACTTCTGGCGACATCACCCTCTTCAGGAGATTCACACGTGAGACAATACGACATGTTGGTTCGACCGAATCTTCAACGGTCAAGACGCCCTTTTCGTCAAGCTCCGCCGTCCGCGTGATTCGATTCCCCTTCTGGTCGACCATGGTTCCCTCGAATCTGAACCCGGCAAGCAACCTGCCCTTGCATCGGGAATGTTCTGCCATCCGAAACGGGGCCCAACACTCAGATTGCTCGACACCGAGCACTTGAGTCGTGCTATGCGCTTCTGTGCGCTTGTATGAGAGCCTCGCCTCATCTTGGTAAGCGAATGTGCCCCCGTTAACGACAATCGGGGCACCATCCAGAAACGCCTCGAAGGAGAGAGCGTCGCAATGAGCGTGGCCCAAGGCGTACTCCGGGCCTGGCATTCCGGCGTCGAAGATGACCTTCACCATGCCGCCTTCGGTTTGCCTTTCGAGGAAGTAGTAACCGGCATCAGGCAGACTATCTCTACAGACTGGGTCGATGTCGAACTGCTTGCGAGCGCAGCGAAGAATAGCGTCTCTGCTCTTCGCCACATTGTCCCCACTATCGTTGAACAGAGGAGTACGGTCCGTGTTTCGCTCGAGCGACCAAAGGCAGTCGCACATGTCCTGCAGACGCAGGCGTTTCGCTACTTCGTCGGCTTCCCGACCATGCGCGGCAAGACAGGTTGCAACGCGCAACAGATCCTCCAGCACGATCTTGTGGTACATGGGGCTCAGCTCGAAGTGCATCCCGTCGGGCAGGATCTGCTCGCCCACCTGACCGTAGAGTTTTGGAAGCACGAGATCCAGCATCCTTTCGTCGCCGAAATAGCACGAGAGGATGACGAGCGCCTTTAGGTTCTCCAGATAGTGGTTGGCGAGCAGATCCTTCTCGAGGTGCTGGGAGAGATGGACGAACTGCTCTGCGAGGGACTGGTTGAATGCTCCAACGAACTCGCTGTCTCGATCCAGATCGACGTGCAGCTCGCCGTAGAACGCGAGCCAGTTCACTATCCGCATCGATATGACGTAGGGATCCCAGGCGGCACCGCCTCGCGCGCGAGGGCAGGAGCCAATCCACGACCTGATTATCGCCTTGCCTTTATCCAGGTAGCGAGTGTCTCCAGTATCGAGATACGCCTTTGCAAGTGGTAGCAGGTACTCGCAGTAGTGCAGGTTGAAGCGCCAGAGCGGCGTCGAGAGCGGCTCGTGCCACGAGGCGCTCCAGTCGACGGCTTCCTCGTGGTGGAGGAGCTCGATGCGGTTTTCCATGATCGAATCGACGTCGAAGCGCGACAGGAACGCCAGGTCGAAATCGAGTTCGGGCATTACCGGGATACGCGAGATCGTCGCTGCGTTAGGGTCGGGCAAGGGCAAATGCCCGAGGCGCAGGCGAGTCTTGCCCCCGACCTTGCGCCAAACGCGGTAAGCAATCTGGCTCGGCTTGAGGTGCAGCGCGGTCGATATGTACAAACGGAGCTTCGACACTAGACCGCAACCCCCTGCGAGAGTATATCTGCGATACGTTCGCTGGCACGTCCGTCGCCGTAGGGGTTGCTTGCATGGGACATCGCCGCGTACTCCACCGGGTTGTCCAGCAGGCGCGAGAACTCGCGGTAGATCGTCTCCTCCTCGGTGCCGACGAGGAGGAGCGTGCCGGCCGCCACGCCCTCGGGGCGCTCGGTGGTGTCACGCATGACGAGGACGGGCTTTCCGAGGGAGGGTGCCTCCTCCTGTATACCTCCCGAGTCGGTGAGGATGAGATAGCTCCGCGCCATGAAGTTGTGGAAGTCCACGACCTCCAAGGGGTCGACGATGCGCAGGCGGTCGAAGCCGTCCAACTCCTCGTGGGCGGCCTTGCGCACCTGGGGGTTCATATGGACGGGGTAGATCGCCTTAGTGTCCGGCCGCTCCTCCATGACCAGCCTGATGGCCCGGAACATGCGATGCATGGGCTCCCCCAGGTTCTCGCGGCGGTGCGCGGTGATGAGGATGAGGCGAGACCCCTTAGCCCAGTCGAGCTCCGGGTTGGAATAATCGTCCCGCACCGTATGACGCAGGGCGTCGATGCCGGTGTTGCCGGTGACGAAGATACGTGCGTCCGGCTTCGCCTCGTCGAGAAGGTTCTTCCGGCTCGTCTCCGTAGGCGCAAAGTACCATTTGGCGATCACGTCCACCGCCTGACGGTTGAACTCCTCAGGCCAAGGGGAGTAGAGGTTGCGGGTGCGCAGGCCAGCCTCCACGTGCCCCACCGGAATCTGCAGGTAAAACGCCGAAAGCGCCGCCGCAAACGAGGTCGTGGTGTCACCGTGAACGAGGACGCAATCCGGACGCTCCTCCTCTAGGACAGTTTTTATCTTAAGTAGAACGTCACTCGTAATGTCGAAGAGCGTCTGCCCCAGCTTCATTATGTGCAGGTCGTAGTCGGGTGTCACACCAAACACTCCAAGCACCTGGTCGAGCATCTCCCTATGCTGGCCGGTGACGCAGACGACCGTCTCAAACTCCTCGGGGCGCCCTTTCAGCTCCAGTACAAGCGGGCACATCTTGATAGCCTCCGGGCGGGTGCCGAAGACCAACATCACTTTCTTACGGCTCACTACATCCCCCCCTACAGCTTATATACGCTCTCTCCGTCGCCCATGACATCACGCGGGTCAATTAGGATGCGACTGCCAAACACCTCTGGCTTGCCTTTAATCTGAGAGTGACCAACCATTACAATGACCATCTCCAAGCCCTCCAGGAACTCATCCATGGAATGCACCTGATTAGGCACCTCATCGCGATCGACCCAGGGATCGTAGATTTTCACAGAGTTTCCGCAGAGGTGCTCCTCCATGACCTCAAGCATCTGCAAAGTCGGAGATTCGCGGACATCGTCAACATCCTCCTTGTAGGCGAGGCCATAGATTCCTACTTTCGAAGGACCCTCAATTCCGTGCTCTTTCATCGCCTCATAAGCACGCTTGAGAACATACTCAGGCATGGAAGCGTTGGTCTGCAGTGCCAGACGAATGAAGTTGGCAGTCTCAGGATAGTCGCCCACCAGGAACCAGGGATCGACTGGAATACAGTGGCCACCTACGCCAGGCCCAGGAGAGAGGATGTTCACACGAGGATGCTTGTTTGAGATACGAATGACCTCCGCAACGTCCATACCGCCAATACGACAGATTTTGGCGAGCTCGTTAGCAAAAGCGATATTTACAGCGCGAAAAGTGTTCTCCACGACTTTGGTCATCTCGGCTGTGCGAATGTCGGTAACCGAAATCTCTCCCTGGCAGAAACTTGCATACAGCTCCGCCACAGCCTCACCCACCGCAGGATCATCGGCGCCAATGGTGCGGTTGTTGTGCACGAGTTCATACACCATATTACCAGGAATAATGCGCTCGGGAGCATGTACCAAGAAGACATCTCCGCGATTAGCCTCCTCTAGCAAAGGACGTACAGAGCGATCAATCGTGTTCGGGGAAATAGTCGACTCAACCACAAGAGTGGCGCCTTGCGGGGCAACTCCAAGCACCGTCTTGCAAGCAGCGACTACATAGGACGGATCAATCTTCTTATCGATTTCGTCATAAGGTGTAGGAACCGAAACAATATAGGTATCACACTCTTGGTACTCAGTGGTGAACTTTACTCCCGCCTTCAGGGCATCAGCAAAGAGCTCATCAAGACCTTCCTCCTTGAAGGTAGTATGACCGGCGTTAAGAGTCGCAACAAGTTCTGCATTGTAGTCCGTGCCCACAACCTCCAAACCATGAGTTGCCATCATAAGAGCAGTGGGCAGACCAATATACCCAAGCCCGATTACATTTATCATTTACCTCTCCTTGCTTTATCAAAATGATGCATCGCTATTATCAGCTGACAAATCGTCCGTCACTTCTGATAATACGTCGAGCATTCGCTCGGCAAGAATTCTCCTTGTATAATTCCGCCTCATATAATCTACCGCCCGTCCTTCCATTTCCAAAAGTTTGCTTGGTAGATCAGGCGAGGAAGCAAATTTGGCAAGTGTATCTGCGCACTCTTGATCGTCTCCGCAAAGCGCGATGCCCCCTCCGCTCTCGCGAACTAGACGAGCTGCTTCTCCGTCGGGACCGATGAACAAAACTGGAGTACCGCGCGCAAAAGACTGAAAAATCTTCGAGGGAACGGTTCCAGTGAAATCCTTATTTCTTTGGAGAGACACAACCGTCATATGAACTCTTCCATACCAGGGCTCAAGCTCATCCTTGGGAATCCCATGCCCGAGCGTAGCGAACGAATACACTTCCGATGCGAGTCTCTCTTCCACTGATGAACGCATAGCTCCTTCACCTATAAGAGTATAGCTTTCGAGAAGCCCCTCTCGATGAAGACCAGCGGCAAGCTCAAGAGTGCGTATTACGTCCTGCGATATCCCCATTGTGCCAAAATAGCCAAGGCGGAGAGTACTGCTCCAAGTGTGAGTGCAGGGAACAAGATCAGCGCCATTGGGGACGACAGTTATCATTCGTTCCGGCACCCCATTTTCTGAAAGCTCATCTTTGAAACCGTTCGTAAGCACCACGATCTTCTTTGCGGCCCTACAAAAAGAGAATTCAAGCGCCTTCATTGCTCTCACCTTTAAGCTAGCTTCCGAGCTGCCTGTCGCGATCATTTGTCGATATGTAAGATCACGAAACTCAACTACAAGCGGCAAGCCTCTTTTTTTCGCAAAATGAACGCCGAGCCAGGCGGCGAAGACCGTACCACTGGTTACGAGCACCACATCATAGTCTTCGCCGACAGGCGAATCTTTACGCGTGTTCCATAAACCGTTAGAAATAAAGCTGACGCCGCTTTCAATACGTTTCGCGAAACTCGTATTTGGTTGCATCTTCGATTGAGACCTAAATACACGCACCCCATCGATAATTTCCTTGCCGAGCCTCTCCATCACGTAACCATTAAAGAGTTTCCCAACTGGGTAGTTTGGCCAACCCGTAAAGACTGTAACCTCATGTCCCTCAGCTGTCCAAACAGCAGCGTGTTCCTTCGCACGGAACGCAGCAGCTATGTTCTCAGGGCTGTAAAACTGCGTAAAATAAAGAATTCTCATCGCCCCGACCTCCTCTTGCCGAACATTGCACCGAAAGTTCCGAAAAAGCAACGCGCATCCATCGCGAAGCCGGCGTTTCTCGCGTACTCCAACTCAATTTTCTGGCGCTCTCCGCTCTCGAAGGTGGCGCCGTTGCGGGCGCCAGCCTGCCAGAGGCCGGTGATGCCGGCAGGTACAGAGAGCACAGTCTCGGCGTCATCGCCGAACCATTCGACTTCCTCGCGCGAGACTGCGCGCGGGCCGATGACGCTCATGTCGCCCTTGAGCACGTTGATGAAGTTCGGTATCTCGTCGACGCTCGTGGAACGCAGCTTTCGCCCAAGCGGAGTGATGCGAGGATCGTCGTCAACCTTGCGCTCAAGGCGCCACTGGGCGAGCTGATCCTCGTTCAGGTATTTCTCCACATCGTCTGAGTCGGCGACCATGGTGCGAAACTTGTAGATGTGGAACGTCCTACCTCCCATTCCGACGCGCTCCTGCGTGTAGATGGGGCTTCCTCCTGTGTCTCTTGCTATGAACGCACTCAAGATCAGCCCCGGGCCGAGTCCGACGATTATCACGCAAACACTGAAGGCTATGTCGAAGATTCTCTTGCATATCCTATATGCCCTCGAGCCACCCACCCTACGCGCCATGACTAGCACCCTGTGGCGCATGGGGAGAGAAGGCTTCTAGTAGGCTCCCCCCCCCCGTATCATTGTTAGGACGGTGCCGAAGACCAGCTTCAGGTCATGGGCGACTGAAGCGCGATCTGTATAATCAAGATCCAAATCGATCATCTCCTCGAAAGTTGAATCGCTCCTGGACCCCACCTGCCAGGCCCCACCACAGCCAGGTTTAACCGTTAGACGCCTCCTGGCACGCTCGTCGTACTGCACTACCTCGGCAGGCAGTGCAGGCCGCGGACCGATGAGGCTCATGTCGCCCGTAAGGACGTTGAGCAGCTGTGCCAGCTCATCGATCGAGTGGCGACGGATGAACGCGCCGATGCCGGGGACGATGCGGGGGTCGTCCTTGATCTTGAACAGCGGTCCGTCAGCCTCATTCCTGTCGCGCAGGTCGGCGAGCATCTCGTCTGCATTGGGCACCATAGAGCGGAACTTCCACATGCGGAAAAGCTTGTAGGTGCCGTCCTTGCGCAGCCTGCCCACGCGCAGCTGGGAATAGAGCGGGCTCGCCCCGGGAGACCTAACGTATATGACAATGGAGAGAATCACCCCGGGAACCAGCAACACGGCAATCGCCGCACTCGAGGCGACGATGTCAAAGACGCGCTTCACAAAACGGTAGCCGCGCCGCGAGAGATCGGGTTTAAGCCCGGAGTTGGCACCACGGAGTATCTCGGTGGCCTCCCCATTCGTTAATGCTTCCGTAAGCACATCAGCACCTGCCTTAGGAACGCCATCTACGAGAACACCTTGGGCCGAGTCGTTGAGAGCGCACGCAATCCCTTCGCTGATCATGCCGCCACCGTCCAGTCCTCGGCGAGGGGAACGGCTGCGCAGGCCGTCTGGGCAACCGCGCAAACACGTCCATCCGACACGACATCAACGGCCCGCAAACTACGCTTCAGAACGCCGACTTGACCCCCGAAAAACGCCGAAGACAAAAAAAATCAAGTAGGTTATAATAGGTCTGGCAATACAGCAAAGTCCCGGGCGACGCTCGCATAATTGCAGGTCAAGTGAGGAATTTGCTGAACGCGGTAAGGATTTGGTCGACTCCCCGTCGCCCGGTGTCCCTATTATTACCGAAGCCATGGAATGCTTGCGGATGAACTTGCCGATCCTCGTCACGCGCGGGTCGTCCTTGATCTTGAACAGCGGGCCGTCGGCCTCGTTGAGTTCCTGGAGCTCCGCCAGGCGCTCGTCGGCGTCCTTGTGCATGGAGCGGAACTTGTACATGTCGAAGGTGCGGACCTCGCCGCTCCTCCCGATGCGCCCGACGCGCTTCTGGGAGTAGATGGGGCAGCCCGGGGACTCCAGGCGGATGGCGATGCAGAGGACGATCGAAGGGACGAGGAGCACGGCTATCGCGCACGCGCTGAACGCGATGTCGAAGACTCTCTTCACGAAGCGGTACCCCAGTCGCCCTTCCGCCGGCGCGGGGACGGGCACGGGGCCCTCGGCCTCCGACACCAGCTCGGGCGCCAGGAACGCCACGTCGGAGGCGGCCA
>OLPB01000387.1_pt1 | contig 27225 bp, 23 predicted proteins | sample 1672001 | NCBI WGS metagenome assembly OLPB01 (sample SAMEA3136635, study PRJEB25190) | human gut metagenome | biome: human gut; feature: human-associated habitat; material: faeces | place: Austria | collected 2013 | reverse complement strand
GTTCTAGTTCTGAGGAATTTAATTGAATTTTCTCAACCGCTCCCTGATAATACAACAGACTTCTAAGCTCTTCCTGTGTAATAAATGAATATTTTCCCATAGTATTCTCCTCTTTATCTTCTCTTCAACTTGCATTCGATAAATTATACTTATAAATCATTTTTAGATATTCTATATAAGCTTTTCTAATTTCTTCCTTTTTACATCTCCTTTCTCCCCATTCGTTATTCACTAAGATACAATATGCAACATCCAGATGCTTTGATACAATAAAACGTCCCTGATATTTCTTCAGCACAGGATTACCCTGCATATCCTTTATCCCTGTGTCTACTGATAAAACTGCAGCACAATAGGCTTCTGCGCTCTTCTCCGTTGTATCATGTTCTGGATAAAGAAGCAGACGGCCATGCAGAATTTTATTGCTCTCCTGAGTATCTGTAGAATGAAAAAGGGTACTGTACTTCCCAATATATGACTTCACAGCTCGATCCTCCGGGTTCATTGCAAACACTTTCGGTGAAAAATCCAACACAGATGTCTTCCTTTGATCTTCAAACATAAACACAGCCGGATCAATCTCCAAAACATCTGCGAGTGCAAGAATCGGATAAAGACTGAGTGATATATTATTGGAAAGAATTCTGGACAATTCGGACTGGTTCAGTGAATATCCTTTCTCTCTGCACAAACGTAACAAATCGCTCTGCTTCAAACCTTTTTGCGCAATATGACTCCTCAGAATCGCAATCACTTTTCTATTTAATTCAGTTCTATCTTTCTTTTCATTCATATTTGCATAATCTCTTTCATATCTGAAAATTTATTTTCGCATCTGCATAAGAAAAAAACTTCCACAAAAGTGGAAGTTTTCTAACAGATGAAATGGAAAAAGTCCAGTGATTTTTATACGGGAGATTCACTTAATATACGCTCCATGTTCTCCTCCGCTGACTGTTCCACCAGTATATAGCATAATACGGTCTATAACAACATAAAACTTATGAAATCTTACCATAACATATCTATATTAACATGAGTTTCAGAATAATAATTTTATTGTAATTCGTTTAAAAGCATTTCTGTTGTATAATCCACAGGTGTTTTTTGAATAATAGAAAAGATTTTCGATATTCTTTTAAATTCTCCTTGTCTATCCCTTTGGATGTCACTTATCGAAGTCCTAAAAAGAATTGCCCATAAAAAATAAAAGTTTTGATCAGTTTTATATTGAATTCCCTTCTTAGAATGATTAAATAAAGCTCTCAATTGTTCAGAATTATTTCTATTAGCATTAATATTTTTTCGATAAATACTTCTACATTTTCTAATGCTTTTACAAAATTTTGGGGATTACCATTCGATAATTCATTCAATGTTTTTGTAACATTATCTTTACTCATTATCCTAGCGCACATTCTATCATTACGTTTATAAATATTCAAAACATTTATGATTTCCGCATCAGGTTGATTCATTCTATAATCAATATAAGCAAGTGAAGTAATTAATTCCTCCAATTTCATGCGAGTGTCCCTAGCTCGAAATACTTTTTTTTCGTATTTAGCTGCAATATCTTTTACTTTTGTAACTATATCTTTGTCTATATAGGCATTCCACATTTCAAATGTATTTTCCTTAATAGGATACGGTTTTGTATTTAATCTTAAAAACAGGTCTATCTGACTAAAATCCGGATTTTGTTCTGAGTCTATTTCTATTATATCCATAGGAAATTCTAAAATCTTTTCCTCAAAGACATCCCCTACTGTATCAATTGTTTTTCCATTCAGTTCTGATAAAATCCTTAATTTAGATAATTTAAACTTATCCTTATCTGAACATACAGAATTCCCTCGTTCATCAACGTAAGTCTTTCCTAAAAATCCCAGAATTGTAAGTAAACGTTGCTGTCCGTCAACAACCTCTTTTATCCTGTCATTTTTTCTTTTGTAAATGTAAAGTGGTGGTATATTAATTCCTAACAGAATACTTTCCATTAAATAAGAAGCTTTTTGCAGATTTTTCACCTCTGATCTTTGATAATTTGGTCTTATCAAAAACCTTGATTTCTTCATATCAGAAATAATATCCTCAATCGTTAAAGTTTCTGGTAGTGGCTTATTGATTTTGTAGTGTTTTATTTGATCTTTTTCGTTATTACATTCCATCATCTTCAAAAAAGCTTCTGGATTTTTTAAATATTTTTGATAATCAATGTTAAATATGTCTTGAAATATATTTGCCATAAATTTATATCTATTATTGATTGCAGAATAATAATGACTACCTGTTGACTCAAAAATAAGTTCTACACTTCTTTGGGGATTATTTATTATATTATCCCAAAGTTGCAGATTTCCACTAGCATTGGATATATATTCAAATACTTGTTCAATTTTATCGTCATCTATTTCTCTTTCGTTCTCCAGTGCAATATCTATTGCCCAGTAAAGAACTTCAAAAAATAATTTATTATCGCATAAATTGCTCTTTTGTTCTTTACATATACTGTTAAATTTCGTCAAATAACTAATAACGTTATCAAATTGATCTAAAATCATTTCTGGATTTTTACTTTTTAACATAGAATAATAATATTTGCTAATAACATCCGCTTTTGAACTTCCTCTTGAATAACTAAATATCGGAACAGACGGAAGCGTTATCAAATTTCTTACCAGTGAAACAATAATATTAACCTTATCACGTTTACTTGCCTTTTTCTTACTTTTAGGAAGAATTATTTCGCACAAAAAATCATATAAATCAGTGTCAGCATATATTTTATTATAAAGTAATTGTGATAGTTCATCATTAATAAACGCTGCTCTATCGATGTCATATTTTTGTAAAGGTGTGATGCCTGAATTATATCGTCTGAATATTTCCTTTTTAATTTTTTCTTCTTTTTCTTCTTCCAGTTTAGGTTCGTCAACCACGTTAAATTGCAAAATACGAATTCTAGTATCTTCAAATAATTCTCTTGTTTCAGGATCTAATTGACTGTATTTTTTTCCTGAAAGTGCTTTCAGACTATGCAATCCTTTGTCTTTCAAAACAAGCTTATCTTCCAAGAAACGCTTAATAGTTTCATATCTCTGTCTTCCGTCAATCACTTCATTTTTGTCTTTAGTTTGAAATAAAACAAGTGGCGGTATTTCTGTTCCTAACAAAATACTCTCTATAAAATAGGTTGCTTTTTCCTCGTCCCAAACATAATTTCTCTGAAAATACGGCTTATAATTAATTTTTCCTGCATATCTTTGATTCAAAAATATAGATGATACCTTTTTCACAATATTATCTATTTTCAATTTCTCTTTAAAAATATCCGTTATATCAGAATAATCTAATTGTATATTTGACATTTTCAGTTTCCTTCCCCTTATCCTTATGTTATTAGTACACTTTTATACGTTCCTGTAGCTTTTTACTTGAAAATCCTTCTACAGTATTCGAAACTACTGAACCTTGTAAAAAAAATTCATTATTGTAGTTTTGCCTCATTTTGACTAATCCGTCTAATGCAAAACGAAAAACATACTGCCAAGAAAGATTTTTAAAAGATGACACTATTTGGTGAAGTGCCGGCAACCACTCATAAATATATCTGCATTCATCATATACAGTAATATCTGTAAACATACAATTAGTCTTTGCAACATATTGAAATCTCTTATCTTGCAAAACATTATTATGCATTGGATATGCTAGCTGATTAATAACAATATCGAAGAATAAATTACTATGAGGCTTGTCAAGAAATTGATATATATTCTTTTCTGTCTCAAAAAATTCTTTAATTTTTTCAACATCTTCCTTTAATTTAATTTTCCCGGCTCTTAATAAAACAATTATTCGTAGTCCCTTTAGCAGTTCCTCATAATGTCCTATCTCATTAAAAAAACAATCACTTTTTTCTCCTAGAAGACCATACTGTTTTAATTTTTCTGCAGTAAAAAAATACTTAGCCACAGAATTTCCATTCGATATATTTACAAAATCTTCACTAGCTGTATTTATATCGCTTATATCAATTAATTGATTCAAATATGGATTTTGTGCAATTCTTTGTAGAGGTATAATAATCGACGGTATGTCACGCAATATTGCAGATAGAAACTCACCATAATATAATTCAAAATTTCCAGTTACTTTTTCAAGAAATTGATGATATTCCGGATTGCAAATACCATCTTTATCTATTTTAATTTCTAATGAAGGATATTCTTTAAATAATAAGTACTGAGATATTATCTCATAATAATTATCTATAGATTCTTTTCTCATATCTGGCATAGAAAAATTTGTAATAATTACTCCTGGAGAATTTAAACGATGATTTTGACATAACGTTGATACACATCTTAATGAATGTTGAGTAGATGGCACACTTCCACATGCATCTATATATACGATATCAAATTTCTTTGGAGTCTGTTTGAAGAAAGTTTCAATATTCTGTTTTATAATTCTTGGTTGTGGGTATTCCCCCTGATTATACGTAGCTATGGCATTTTTATACGCTTGAGTATTTGACTCAAATGCCCAAATATTCTGAGGTAATATACCAAGATTAATTAATTCCTGAAAATCATTATTAGGCTCTGGACCACTCAAATAACAAATTACCAAATCCTCCGGTCTTTTCATCTCTACAAAAGAATCATGTAATTTTTCCCAATTTGTAATATAGGAAACATCAATCTTTTTTGCCTCCGATTGATTTTGACTAACATCTTCTGACATAGAAAAATAATCATAAAGTCTACGAACATAGTTTTTTTCAACGCAACAAGACTGACCTCTATTAGAAGTTAAAAGTTCTACTGCATTTAAAATTGCCTGATGTCTTACATTCTGTTTGGTATATTGATTATATTTATACTTCTCTCTCGTACTAATTCACTCCTTCATTTACAAATAAAATTAAATTTTTCTTCTTTCCTTAAAGAATAATATTTTTGGAAATCCTAGTAGAGTTTTTCATTTATATCTAACCTATTAATCTACATAGATTAATATCCAATCCAAGTCTACAACCTCCCAGACAATAACTTTTCTCATTACATTTCGGACAAACATTATTAATCTGACTTCGAAAACTCATAAACTTTTTAGAGTTCCATACCTCTCGGATTGTATAATCCTTCAAAGATAAACTGCAATCTTTATCATCGATTCCAAAAGAACATGGATACGCATTTAACTGACTGTCTATATACATAGAGAAAGTTCCCGCTTCACAAGCATCCATACAATTTACCGGTATTTTTTTCATGCAGCATTTTAAAAGAGCTGATGTAAAACATGTATCAAAACCAATTCTAAAGGGATATTCATTTATAGCTAAATTCAGAAACTTTTCAAGCTTTTTGCTATCTGCTATCACTTTATCTTTCCTTCCACATCCTACAGGTTTATAAAGGATAAAGATAACTGCATTAATCCCTTTCGGAAATACATTGTTCTCTAATCTATAAATTGCCTCATCGATAGAATCCATTGATATTACATAATGAATATTTGTATTACATCCAAAATCCACTAATTTTTTTATCGCTTCTAAAGTTTCAAGATTCTGCTCTGTTCCATTAATAAGGCGCGAATACCAAGAAACTGCTACAGCTCCACAATACTTCTTAATGAGTTGAATTTCATATCCCGTTATTTCATGACCACTAGTAGTTAAATTAGGAACTATTCTATAGTATCTACATATATTTAATATCTCTTGGAATTCAGGATGTTTATTAGGATCACCTGCTCCACCAAGTGCTATTTGAAATGTTTTTCCTGCTGCCTGTCTTGCAATTAACTCAAACTCAGACAACTTCATATGTGGATTATCTTTCAAATATCCTTTCTGATAGCAATCAATACCAGCACTTTGACATAATCTAGAATTCACACAATGTCCCATAATACCAATATCTAGTAACTCTGGAAATGAACGACTTACTGGATCAACTCCATTAACATCACTTCTAATCAATGTTCCATTTTTTTCGTTAAAAATTTCAAAAAATCCAAATTTTTCATCTTTGTAATATATCATTTACCAAACACACGCTCTCCCATTAATGTAAAAGTCTCTTTCCTCAATTTCAAAACTATCCGTTGTAAAAAACTGTGTCAGTGAATTTTCATCACTACTCGTATAGCCCCAATACACATGAAAATTTTTGCGTTTACAAAATAATTCCGCAGATTTTTCTCCAAATACTTTCTTTATTGTTTCATAATCAGGAGTTTCATATTTAAAATATCTAAGTCCACTATTATCAACAGCTCGCATTATATCGTCGCATAAAACTCTACCTGCATTTTCCATTGGGCTCCCCTTTTTAAATCCCAATTTTTTATACAGATAATCTGATGTTAATTCTTTCTTTGATATAATCAAAAAATTGGTAGAGGAACTATTCGTAATAAATCCCATCCGTATCTTCATCTATAAGTCCTCCTATGGCATTCGAAAAAGCATTTTTTAACTCTTTATCATAATTAATATTCTCTATATTTCGCTCAACTGAATCTCGCACACAATTTTTCATTGAAAAAGATCCCTTTGACATAAATAATGCATTATCATGGCTAATATTGTGGTGTTGTTCCATATAGTCAACAATTGATGCATATTCTTTCTTATAATATTTGCGAAAATCCTTATTAAAGTCTAATGCTCCTTGAAAATAGAAATCATAAAGTCTGGAAACTACATTTCCTGCAAACGTTCTACGTTTAACACCCATGCGCTTCATTACAATCCGCTTACTTGGTAAAACACTGTTATTAAAATAGAGTATCCCGCCCTTTTTATATGCAATATTATTCTTCATCTGCTTTACCTCTTCTTGAACTTTCTTTTATTCTATCTAGCATTTTTCTACAAACATTTTTATGATTAGGTAGATTACAAAAATACTGTTCAAATAAATACTGTTCATTGGGATCCGTAAGTTTAAAATATATAAGAAATAGCTCAGCAATTTGTTGTACTTGCAATGCAGCAAAATTATTTTTTTTAGATAATTTTTTATGAATATCTTTTAAATTTTTAGGCAAATAATATCTATCTAAAGAATTACGCACGTTCATAGTCTTGAAAGCTGCAAGCATACGATTCGTATCATGAATTCCAAAAAGTATATCTAAATACGTATCCAAATCATAAACTCCCCCATAAATAGTACCTTTTAACATTACATCAAATACTATTCCGCCGTCTTCATAAGGATCTTTTGTTAAACAATCTCTAATATAATCCTTTTCAAAGTCTGTAAGCTTTAATCCACTTGTTAAAATAATTCTTAATCCAAGATTCTGAAATACAACTCGATGTTGCATCCCAAAATATGAATGTGGATTCCTATCATCTGGTATTCTTACTAAATCCAAAAGAGAAGAACATAATTCTTTACAACTATTTTCACTATCTCTAAAAAATACATATGAATAATGGAGGGTTCCTTCAAATGCTGAACTACCTGATGTTTGTAATTTCAAAATTTGTCGAATGACAGCTTTCGACTCAACTACGCCATTAGCATCAGAATTACTTATCAAAATTTCCCTGGCCAAGATGTAATCACGTAATTCATCAAATACAAAATAAATCATCTCGTGTTCTATCTCTGCTATCGTTCCTTTATTTACCACAATTTTCTTGCTTATAAGTATACTTTCATCAATGGTTCTTTTTACACTATCAACATTCAATGAACTACTAACAAGATCAGAAACTTTAACACCATCAAACTGATTGGTGTTAATCATTATCTTTGCAATACTACGAAGTACCTTATCAGTATCTATTGATATTTGTTTTCCAACATTTTTGATGTATTCTTTGAATATTTCATGCTTACATATCGTTAACACATCTTTTTTGCTATTCACATTGGTCTCAAAGAATATTCTTAATAATAATAATTGTTCACACAATACTGTTTTCACTGCTTCAGAGATATTACCTGTGAAATTGAATAACTTTCTATACACATCAATTATTCTATCTAATGCAGCCTCACTATATTTTCCATTCTTTATATCTAACTCAAATGCTGGAGTTTTAACCTTTCCAACCAGATTCTCTCTAAATCGAACTTCATAGTATTCATTTCGGCATGATACAATCACCTTAAACCTTGTATACTCAAGCATTTCATTAACAAATGACGCTAATTCTTCACTGAAAGTTTCTTTTTCACTCTCATTCACTGCATCAATCACGATATAAAAATGCTTTCGTTGAAGTAGAAGTAAAAGGTTCTCTATTTTCCAATACAACTTCCAATGATTCTTGAAGATACTTGGCATTTCTAAATGCTCTAAAATATATTCCTCTATACTATCATCTATTTCTCTAGCTGTCACAAAAACTACAGCTTCATTTAATGCCATAAGCAATTCCGAAATACTACAAAGTAAATTCGTCTTACCGTTTCCTGCACTACCAGTCAAAATGAGATAACGACTCATTGCGCTTTTCGTATAACCTACTAATCTTGATAAAGTTTCAATATATGGATAACAACTGATTTCAAATAATGCCTGTGATTCAGAATACTCTTCAATAAAGTCGTATTTTCGTGTACGAAGAGAATCATGTATTTCTCGCTTTCGCTTTAACAACTCCAACATTTCCGCTAATTTTATTCTTTTTTTCATATGAAAACATCGATCATCTTTTTTGACAGCCTGCTTTAATATATCTCCATATGTATTATCGTAAATATTGTTGAACTCCTCAATGATACGTTTTTTCCATTTAGTTCCATAAATAAAATATCGGAGCGTTTCTTTTCCTTCATTCAATTCTACAAACAGCTTAGGTATATATTTTTTATTCCTTTTAAGCTCCGTTATAGTATTTTTTGTTACCATGTGCGTTTTCTTACGAAAAAAAACAACTCTGATAATGTATATAGTAGTAATTAATACTACACAAACTAACCACCATAAATTTTGTAAAGTTCCACTTAAATTTGAAAGGAAATCTATCACATGACTTTTTAAAACTAATCCTAATGCCAAATTCAAAGTGGCAATAATATTCGCCTGCATTTGGTTTCACTCCTATAATATATTTCAATTCACTGTTTCAAATCGTATTAATTTTTTATGTAATATTCTCAAAAGGACTTCGTTAAAAAGATTCAATTTCTCATCATTAAAATGCAAGCATTATTTAATCATTTCTCAATGTTTGTTTTTACAATTATTTATTCACTTCTTTTGCCTCATTATGTCTAGATATGTTTTTCCATCATTGATGTTCTTTTCTATAGATTCTATCTCTTCAACTGGTACACTGATGCGTTTTAATACATTTTCCTCTTCACAGACAAATTCATATACACCTGAACTCTTTCTATAATTGAAAATATTTTTATATACATTTTTGTTTGTTTTTGTATTAATAACTATCTCTTCAACATGATACCAGCAACGAACTTTTACATACAATGAAATTAAAGAATAATATACAGCCTCCATACCTACTGTTATTAGTATTAAAGAATATGAAATCAGGATGACTGCATCTACACTCTTTCTAAATAATAAAATTATTACAACCCCTGCCACACATACTATCGTAATGATTAAGTTAATACATTCATCCAGATCAGAAATCTCTTTTCTTTTCATTCGCATTTGCTCATCGAAATATTCGATATCTGAAAATGCTAAAATAAAAGTACAAAAAAATTGTCCGAACATTATTAAAATCAATACTATTAATCCAATCATTCCAGCCTTTTCTGAAACGTTCTTATTCATTGGTAATGAATATAGTGTATCATTAAATCCAATGACCATATACATCATCAAAAAAATACTCATCAAAATATTACTTCTACGCTTTGTCTTTTTTACAAAGTTTTCTTCTGCTAATGTTATGTATGAATAAAACTCACTTTCTTCAATTGTTTTGCTATTTGTCACATATGTCACGACCAATGATGCCACTATACTTAATACAAATTTAATTATTTCTCCACCCAAATTAAACTCGTCCATAATTTCCTCTATCCTATATATAAATCAAGTTTTTTCTCTATTAAACCTCGTCTCTATCCAAAGCTCGGTTAAACAAGGATATTTCTCTACTACACCGTTAGTCATCCTCACTGAGTTCAATGTTCCTGTTTTCAATTCTATACCACAATTTTTATTGTTCACATCTCTGTCGATTATAATAAATCGTTGTTTTCTTTTGAAGATTTTTTCTTTCTATAGTCAGAACATAGAATGTTCTGTTTCTATAAATATGATAATTCTTTATTCGGGGCGTCTATATTCTTTTCATAATCATAATCTTATAAGAGCAATCTGCTTCTATAAGATAAAATCACTAGATTACACTATGCTTCTACTCATAAATCATTTTCCCCTGGTAAACTGTACAGTCAGGAAGGAAAAATGCTGAATATATCGTACAATTTCCTCCACTGACAATTTACTGCTTCATATTTATTACTGTTTTCTTTATAAATTTTTAGGAAAAGTTTATTTTTTCTTTCGAGGATCTGACCCTAGGATGTTCTTATGTACCTCTACGCTTGAAAATCCGCCTTTTCCTATTCCCCGGAGTTGCTTCTTCACATCTCAGCCAATCATAATAGATCGTTGCCAGCTGCTTACCTCGTAGAGGTGTGCATTTTCCGAGCAGCTACCGTGTGGGATAACCACACGGCCTTTTGTTCAATTATACTACGGACTCAGGTATTTCTCTAGTTATTTTTTCACTTTTTCCTTTGCCAATTCTTCCAAACTTTCCATGTACTTTTTAGCATCCTTCATAAAGCTGACAGCAATCATCACAATTACCGCACCAATCGGGAATGCTGCAACAATACTCACCGACTGAAGATTGTTCATGGAGCTTTCTGCAAACAGCAAAGCAATCGGAAGTAAAATCAGCAAAATGCACCACATCAACTGAATGCCCTTATTCGGTTGCTCGCCATCTTCCAGTGTGTGATAGCTATAGCAGGATGCTGTCAAAGCAATCGAATCAAAAGAAGTCGCATAGAAAGCAATCATCGTCAACAGAACAACTACCATGATAACAGGCGCGCCCGGCATCGTTTTGATGATAGACACAATCATGCCATACAGATCTCCGCTTTCCAGATACTGTGCAATAAAGTCAGCTTTCCCAGTTACCTGCATTCCCATAGAGTAGTTACCCAGCACAATAAAGCTCGTTAATGTGGAGCCAACACCAAATATATAGCCGCCAAGAATTGTCTGACGTACTGTTCTACCGCGAGAAATGCTACCGATAAAGAACGGAGCGGCCACACACCAAACCATCCAGTAAGCCCAATAGTAAATCGTCCAATTCTGCGGGAAATTCGATGTGCGAAGCGGGTCCGTGAACGTAGACAAATCAACAAAGTTCTGTATCATCCGGCCAAGAGAAGAAAAACCAGTTTCAATAATATACCGTGTTTCTCCACCAAACAGCAGCACAAAGGCAATCAGACCAAAGAACATATAAATACAAATATTTGCCAGCTTGCTGATTCCCTTAAATCCATGCAACAAGGAATATGTATATACCGCGCAGGTAATCAAAAGAATAATAATGTTGATCACAGTACGACTAACAGCAACATGGAACAGTTCACTGATAATAGTTGCCATAAGCGGTGTTGCCACACTAAAAGTGGTAGCAGTACCAGCAAGGAGTGCAAATACAGCTAACAGGTCAATAATACGACCTGCCCATCCATCTGTATGCTTTCCAAGAATCGGACGGCAAGCCTCTGAATATTTCTGACGATTTCTTTTTCTCACATGAAGCATAAAACCAAAGGCAACAGCCAATACCAGATAAAATCCCCACGGAATAAAGCTCCAATGGAACAGTGGATATACGCCTGCCCAATCCTGAATACTACCCATCTCAGCCAGATGTGGGTCAGTTGCATACAGCACCCATTCCGAGAACGAATAGAACAGGATATCCGCAGCAAGACCACAGGTGAACATCATGGAGCCCCATACAAAGAAGGAATACTTCGGCTTCTCATTCTGCTCACCAAGGACGATGTTACCGTACTTAGAACCAGCTATATACAGAGAAAGGATGAAAATTCCCAATCCAATTACTAAGTAATATGTGCCAAAGGTGTCACCAAAGAAAAAACGGATCTGACTCAGCACCGTATTTGACTGTTCCGGTGCAAAAAAGAATAGAACACATAATGCAATCACGATTGCCAAAGGCACCAGTGTTATCATCCAATCAATTTTCCCAGGTTCTTTTTTCGTATTCATTTACTTTTCCTCCACATATTTTTTGTAGCTGGCATCCAGAGCAATTAGTTCACTCAGATTATCCACCTCTATAATATCGTCCTTATTCATAGGACGGATACCCAATTGATACTCCTCCGGATAACAGAACATCGCCACATCATCCCAGTAGATTTGTCGATTCTGCTTTTGTTCAAACTCAATTTCTAGATGATGTTTCAGTTTTTTTCCATCCTCTGCAGTCCAGCGAGAAATGCTGTACAGCTGCCATCCACCCTTGCCGCCGGTACGGCTGCAGGAGGTAACGATACCATCTTCTACATTCTGAAGCCACTCATCCGTTTCTCCATCTGTCCAAACACTGTTATATCCAGAGCGTTCAAACTCTGGTGCAAGAATTTCCGGATTATAAATAATCTGATCACCATCCAGAATAATCGCATTTTCAATGTAATCTCTTGCCACGTAAAGCGATGCAATGTTATTACAGGTATCATAGTAAGGATTTTCAATCAGCTTAACACCAGGATACTCCTTTTCAAGTGTCACAAACTGCTCTTTCAGATATCCAACAACAACATAAATCTCATTGATTCCGTTTTTATGTAGTCCTTCGATCACGGTATCAATCATCCGCGTCCCATTCACTTTGACCAGCGGTTTCGGTGTTGTCAGCGTCACTGGGTGCATTCGATTTCCTAATCCAGCCGCCATAATAATGGCTCTTTCTACTCTTGGCATTTACTTTTCCTCCCCTTACTTTTTCAATTCTTCTTGGACAATTCGATAATAGTCTTTTGCATATCGGTACTGACGAAGAGAATACTCACCAAACTCCACACCCAGATTACGCTTATATTCACACCAGTTACTCCACAGCAAACCACAAGCTGCAATGTAGCAATAAATCTTAGTCCTGGTCTCATCACTACAGCCTTCTGTAAAATAGGCTGCAATCAAATGATCAACCTGACGTTTATTGTAAAGCGAATATATACAGAACATCGCCACATCCACATGAGGATCTTGCATTCCTGCATATTCCCAGTCAATCAATCGAATTTCTTCCTTGCCATCTTTCTCCACAAACAGAAAATTATCTGGCACTGCATCAATATGGGTCAGGACTTTTTCTCCAACATGTGCATCAATATAAGGTTTTAGTGCCAGAACATTTGCTTTTGTTTTTTCATAATCCTTATAAACAGAAGGTATTCCCTCCCACAGCGCTTCATAGAACTCCATCTGTCCAAAAATATCAAACTCGTGATTTACTTTCAATTTCAAGTCATGAAACGCATGCAGCCGCTTCATACACTTCTTAACATCTTCGTAGTTCAGTGGATCGCATACTCTAGCGCCTTCCAGAAATTCTGTGATTTTGTAGCCATTTTCCGGATTGATATAAGCAATATCATCGCAGATGTGCTTTCCATCAATAGTTTGATAAACTGAGGCCTCCTGCCGACGATTAATGAGTTGATCAGTTCCTTCGCCCGGAATACGCATGATATATTTCTTTTCTTTACAGGTAAATAAGAAAGACCGGTTTGTCATACCCTTCTTCAAAACAGTGATATCTGTAATTTCTTCTGCCTTTGCTTTCAAGGCCTCACAAATCACCTGAATTGCATCTGTTTTAAGCTGATTAGAATCACTATCAATTTCTCGTAATTGCTCATAGGTGTTAATTTCCACAACATCAGCTGAATGAACTACACGAGCCGCAACAATCATGCGATCTTTGTTATAAAGTGCTTCTTCCCAGAAGGCTCCATCATACCGCTGATTTTCGCAAAGTTTCTCAATGCGTTCCGCAACTGTATCAGCATCCTCTTTTACCAGATAGCAGATACCAATCATCGCATTGCCGCCATAACTTTCCGGCACAGTTACCAGTTCCATCTTACGGTTAACTCGAACATTGCTCTCGTTGTCCACAAGATCACTGACCATGTACCAAGAGTACAGTTCATGGCGATGGAATGGATTTCTGTCACACCAAATATCACAAGGAATAATGTAAGCATTCTCCAAGTGTTCCTTTACAAGTTTGACCGAATGTAGATTGTTCTTTACCGCGTAATCAGCATTTACTACGAGTTCGACACCATACTCATCAATCAAATACTCATATTTTTCTTTCATGAAGCCTACAACTACATAGATTTCTTTAATCCCCACCTCATGAAGCTGCTTGATGATACGTTCAATCAATGCCTCACCATTGACTTCTAAGAGACCTTTTGGCATTTCCGTATTAATCGGAACCATCCGCATACCAAATCCTGCTGCCAGAATAACCGCACGTTGCGGGGTTTTCTGTTTGAATTCTGTAATTGCTTTTACTGTTGGACGAATAGAATCGTCTATGTATTCCAATTTTATAAGTTCTTTCAGTGATCGATTAACTACGCCTAAAGAATGGCCGGATACCTCAGCTAGTATACGCTGATTTATAAACGGTTCAATCAGCAATACGTTCAAGATATCGCTCTCTTGTTTGTTCATGTACTTCATTTCCTTTCTTATCGTGAACGCTTTCTTAAAAAAAGAAGTCTATTATATTAAATAACAGACCCTTTTTTTACTTCAAAAGCACATCAAAGATAATTGCTATTTTATTATCTCCAATAACTTCCACCTTCTACAGTTTTTTTTCCATTAGGAGTTTCATTTTCAGACGGATAAACCCAATACTCATTAAAATGTGCCGCCCATGCTGGCCAATTATCCCAGCGTTTTCCACGAATACCAAACAATATTTGCATATTACTTGCCATGTGGATAGCCTGTTTTCCTAGTCCTTTTATGTAGGCTGCTAGCGGCAATCCATAAGCTCCAGCTGCAATTAAAGCTACCTGAAAATCTTTTTTTAGAATTTCTGCTTTCATTGATTCTAAAGCGTCGAAATATGATGAAAATTCAATTGCTTCATTTTCTCCAGCATTACTTTGAATTGCACGCACACACTCTAAACTTTCAAATGTTGGCAATTTAGAGTTTTCAAAAAGCTTGTCTCTTTTTTCATATTGTTTCTTTATAGTGTCTACAAATGGATGAATGACTAGTACTTTTTTTCCTTCCAATGCCGTAGTCCACACATCATCGTAAAACAAAATGTTGTTAACAGCATTATTAAGAAGTGTAACATTTGGGGAAGCATATTTTTTAATTAATGAACATTCACCTTTACACCCCCATGAAAACACCCCATCAGCATCTTTCAATGCACCCGTGTATATTTTACAAAACTCATCAATTGTTTCTTTGTCATTTGGAAAAACTCCAGCATTATACATAATATTATGGATATTACGTTGTTCATATGGGACATTTTTCATCCACCGAACGGCCGTTCTCGATTCTTCCGCTCCTAAGCGACAAATCATAAGGGGGGCAGATGAAGCTAGCTTTTTCTTTATGTAAGCTGTAGCCCCCCTCACTTCTAAAGGTTAATTTCCAATATACTGTATATGGTAATACAAATCTCTAAGTTTATTCTTTATAACTTTAACATTATAAGTTTGGTTATCCGACATAGCTATTTCCTTTCATTAAATAATTATTTGTTTCCAAGGTCAATTTTTATAATTCCATGGATATTTTTCCTTTTTTCTATTGGTGGAGGTGTCATATAATCTCCATATCCATCTGTCAGAAATTCTTTATATCCTACTGGTGCCGGAAAAAAAGTATCTTCAAATTTCAAAGAAATGTATTTTGAAAAATATTCTTTTTTCATCGCCCAGACTCCAAGTTTCTCAGCAACTTGTGGATATATCAATTCACTTTTTTCTGTATTTGCAACCTTTACTATTTTCATATAGTGCTTCTGAATTCTATCTTTGCTGACAAACTGCGAGACAAAACGAACAGGTAAATAATTCATCCATCTCTTCCAATTAATTGTTTCATTTTCCATCCACGGTTTATAATTAACTTTAGTTTTCAATAACATTTTCAAAAAAGTTAATTTTGTAATAAGTTTTCTTCTTTTATTTTTGTCATTTGGTAAATTATCGTAAGGAAATAGATCAATAAAAATCCCACAGTTTGCATCGCTGTCCTGAGCAATTCTCTCTTGATAAATTGTTCCCTTCTTTCGTATTTTTGCAAAAGCATATCCATATTCTCTATCAGAATCCCAAGTTTGCAAGAAAAATTCGGACGACAGATTTTTCTTGGCTGTAGCAATAAATTTTTCATAATTATCTCGCGTAAAGCCGAAATCCAAATCATCATCCCATGGAATAAATCCCTTATGCCTTACAGCTCCTAACAAGGTTCCTCCATCCATAAAATATGAAATATTATTCTGTTCACAGATTCTTTTAACTTCTTTTGCTATCTCCAACTGTATAAGTTGAACATTCCTCAACATGGCATCATCCATTATTTTTTCCTCGACATTTCTCTTAAACTTGAGTATTAATTCATTCTCACAATTGTTTTAAGTTTTCTCTTAACTTTTCCGAATATGGATACTTTTGGTTTTACAAATTTTAACAATTCATCACAATTTTCCCCTGCATCAAGCGCAGCAAAAAAAGCATTTCTATTAGGATGAGGTGAAACAGATTTTCGACTGTCAGCCGTATTAGGAAGTAGTTCTTCTATGTTCCCCTCTTTATAAGTCATTTCGCCCAAAATTTTTTTCAATAAATCCATTCCTTTTTCACTATGCGCAAATACTATAGAGGTTCCCTTATCATCGTCCATATCTGGATATATATTATCAATGCCCCAACAGTCGCCTATTGTTATATCAGAAGGTCTTGATAAACTTTTAAACTTGCATGCATAGCATGACGGCCTCAAACAAATGTTTGATAAAAACATTTGCATAAACGGATCTTCTGCAAAGATCCGTTCGTACGCCTTATTATTAGAAAATTCTAATAATAAGGCGTACGTTTTCCAGCCATATTTCTTATGTCTGAAAAACGTTCGCCGCACATGTCCATTGTGCAGCACCTTTTGACTTCTCAAATATCTATTCCAGACTTTTGGACTAGGTACTCCATGACACAAAACATCAAGAGTTAACAAATTAGGATATTCTTTTTTCAAGTACCCTTTAAGCCCTGCAATCTGACATGCAGTCCCACTATATAGCACCTGACGTCCCGCATCTAACGCTACTTTAGCTTCATAATAAGTGTTTCCTATCCTACTTTGTAAATATTTACTTCCTTGCAATCTTGTTATTTCTTCAATATGCTCAATACCTATATGCGACACCATAAATTCATCATCAAAAGCCGCACCAAATACCAAACCACCTTTATGTAATATATTTTCTGCTAATAGAGTAAATATTCCTCCCGATGAACTTCTAAGCCTAACATTTTCTGCATCCGCAAATGCCGCATATGCAGGATAGTGTAACATTTCATTGCTATTGGAGTCTGCGTTAATAATTGGACATGCTTTTTTACACAATCCACATTGTACACATGTGCTTAAATCAACTTCCGGATATGTGAATCCTTCATAGTCCGCTCTCATTGTGATGCATTTTTTGACACACGCCTGCGCGCAAGCAGAGCATCCGCAGCAGTCTTTTTTATTCAGAATTTCTATTTGATTAACAACTACTTTTTCTTTAGATAGTGCTTTTTTTAGATATTCAAATGAACGTTCTCTTTCTTTTTCTATGTATTTATCAACACATTCCCAATCAATGCTGCTATCTTCAAGATTTTTTTTATAAATCACTTTATCTTTTTGTATTCCACATTGTCTCAATAGTGAAGTAAAGCGTGAATTTTGGTTTGCATGCTGATCTCTTCTGTTAAAAATATACAACTTCGTATGAAATATAATCGAAAAAACAGAAGCATGAAACGAATCTGTGCAAACATAGGTAGCGTTATTTATTAACCATATAAACTCTAAAGGATTAATAACTTTACATTTTCCTTTTAAGGCATTTATAATCTCTGTATTATTTTGCTTTGCTATTTTTTTTATAGCCGTTTGATATTCAGCACTTATTTCTCCTAACATATAAACCAAAATATACGGCTTCTTTAAATTAAATTTAGGCTTAATGGCCAACATTTCCCACTCTTGCCTTTTTAATAATAATGTAGGATCTACATGCGTTTCGACTGGAGTCGAACAGAGATTTCTAACTATTCTTTCTCCACTATCCTCTCTCACTGAAATCGAAGAAAATTCTGCTAAGTAATGCCTTATATCGTCCTTTCTAGAATCAGACAGCATATCAAGATTATCAACTCCAAAACTTGCAGCATACGAAATTTTTCTATTTTTCGGCACAAAGCCCAAAAGTTCAAACTCTGTTGCAAATCCAAAAGTTGGATTCCACACCTGATCGCTTCCCGTAATAAAATATTCATATCCCGTCGGTTCTTTGCTGAATCTTCCATTATTATATGTTACATTGCTATATTGCAAATTTTTCGAACAACATTTTCGAAAATTTTCATTTCGCTTTTCATTTTCTCTGTAACCGTTATAATTCAGTATCCATTTCACCAAATTTGCAAATGAAAAATTTTTTTTATTAAATAGTGGTGAATTTGTAAGATTCAAAATGGTTTCTGCCTCAAATCCAAGTTCATTAACAATTTTTTGCATAGCTATATTTTGAAGCACATTTCCATAATTAGCATTTTTGGTCAACGTGATAATTCCAACTTTCTTCATACACCCTCCTACTCTTTAATAATGAATGTAATACTTATACACGTTTTTTACTGATCAACTGCAAAATAAAATCCCTATTTTTTATTGCCCACAACAAACAAATTATACAGAGAACTGCCAGAATGCTGTATCGCAATAATACAACTCGATAGAAAAGAGCTGGGCACATGATTAATACAGAGAAAACAATTGTCATCACGATTATTACAGATGCATTAAACGGGTTTTCTACTTTCTTCTCTTTGCATACTCTGCTCATAAACATATAATGCAGTCCTGCATAAATATAGTAAGAAACCATTGTTGCATAACTTGCTGCTATATAACCGTATTTTTGAATCAAAATATAATCAAGAATAATGTTTATTACTGCAACTGTCACAGATGAAAACAACATTGCATTCTGCTTATGAAAATAAATTTCAACATTTCCAAAATTACAATAAATAAAATACATAAACATACCGATCAGCAACGGTGGTGTCGCCCAAATTGCTGATTTGTATTCAGAAGGTGCCAAAACACCAATAACTTCTGGGACAATAAATGATGTTAATACAAATCCTACTCCTACTAATGAAACTATCTTGTAGACATTCTTCCCAATTTCCTTCATTTTTTTTGCTTCCAGCATCTCATAAATCCATGGAGTCACCGCTTGGTTGATACTTACTGTTACTATATTCATAATGCTTGTTACATTTGTAGATATACTATAGATTCCAGCTGCTGAAGATCCACAAAGAGTATTTATAAGAACTCGATCCGATTGTGTCATTATTGTGCTAGATAAATAATGCGGTATTAAAGGCAGATTAAACTTTATACCATATTTCCAGTATTTTAAATCAACAGCTTTCTTTCCTCTGGTTAAATTCAAAAAGTAAACAATGCCATATACAATAACATGCGTAACAACTGTACCTAGGATTCTTGCTTCTGCCTTATGTTCTGCCGAATTTAATACAAGTATTACACTTAAAGCTGGCATTAACAGCGAAGACAATATTGTAAAAACGGCCACACTCTTATATTTATATTCATATCTATTTCTTATTAACCAAAATGACATACCTGCTGAAAAAACAATGTCTATCATCATCAAAAGCATAATTGGTTTTGACAAGCCAATTACATCTGCCAATTGTCTATAGAATACAAATAATACACTAAATACAATCAAAGAAAGTATTGTAGTTAATGTCTGCATAGAAGATGTAAATCCGTCTTTATCACTCTTGTACTCAATCATGGCGTTATTATATACGCCATTATATAAATAAAGTGTGCAAAGGACAGTAAGAATGGCCTCCCATGAATTGTACATTGAAACAACTCCAAAATCGCTTGTTCCCATAACTCTCGTAAAAATTGGAGTAGTTAGAAAGCCTATGGCTTTTTGTAGCACACTACATGCTAAATACCACATAGACGCCTTTACTGGCAATGTCATATTGGTATACAACTGGCTTATTTTTTTTAAATTAGTTTTCATTTATTTCTCCGATTCTTCATGCGATTTCCCTTATAATGTCAACTATTTTTTTCTTCAACTCAGTTTTATACCGTTCAAAAATTGCTATAACCCTATCAATCAATTTCAAATTTTTCATATACTGATCACAAATAATTCTAATCTCCTTACTATGATCAGTAGCTTTTTTCCCCGAAAGGCCATTGTGTAGTTGTCGATAAGCAGTCCCCGTTTCATATGTCGGCTGAAAAAAGACTCCAATTCTTGCTAATCTCATCAACAAATCCAAATCTTCATAAAAATTGCGAGGATAATTATAAGCTCCAACTTTAAGAACGGTTTCTTTTCTAATACAATAATCTCTAGGTACTCTTTTTTGTTTAGATAAAGAAATAAGTGTTTTTAATACTCTATTTCCTTTCATAAATTCATTTTTTCTCCGTCTTCTGTTAGTTCTACACGGAATTACCTTTCCATCCTCATCTACCAAAACAGTAGTAGAATAAGCAAGTCCCTGATAACCTTTTTCCTCCAATAATTCAAGCTGTTTCATTTCATTTTTTAATTTATCCACATTGATATAAAAATCATCTGAGTCAATGAATGTCACATAATCATAACTTGCGTTCTGTAGTCCTAAATTTCTTGCCTTTGAAACTCCACCATTTGTTTTTGGATATATGAGCTTTATAGTTTCATTTTCCTTTGCCAATTTTTCAATAATTCTTCTTGAATTGTCCGTTGAACAATCATCTACTATTATTATTTCTTTTGGCATATAGCTTTGCTCTAGCACACTATTTACGCATTTTTCTATATATTTCTCTTTATTATAGTTAGGAATTATTATTGAAATTCCTTCCATAAACCCACTTCCTCACTTCCTGGATATTAATTTTCTATATTAAAACGTTTTATTGCAAGCGTATATCCCCAAAAAATTGCAACATAATTAATAATTCTTGATTCTATTCCAAAATAGCTAACAAAAGTCAAAAATCCTAATAGTACAATTGAAAAAGTAAATGCTGGTGCTATTTCGCTTTTCTTTTTTATTAGAAGCAATAATTCTTTTATCATACTAAATAAAAAAGATACATAAACAGTTACACCAATAATTCCATAATCATATAGAGTATTAAGATAATCATTATGTGCTAGATTTCCATTTAAAATGTACATATAACCACGGTATTTATAAAATCTAAACGCATGATAACCATGTCCTATCAATTTTTCGCTCAATGTCGATGCATTAAATGCCTCCAAAACATTTTCCCAAATTGCACTGCGCCCATTTGTATCACCATTCAACATTTCATTTAATCTTTCAACTATATCCAATTTCATTAGCTTTGTCACAAAATACATTGCCAAAAAAATTGCAAAAATTGCAAGAATATATTTTGCCATTCTATTAACTATAGCTTTAACATTTCTTCCTTGAACTTTAGCTTTTACAAGGAAATACCCCATTATTCCGACAGCTAAAACAAGGATACAACTCCGCTTACTTGTCATTAGCATGATAAGAAATGTACATATTAAATAAATTACATTAAACTTAATGCCATGCTCCATATCCATTTCATATAATGAAAATGGGACCAGTGCTAAAAGTACATATGTTGGAAACATTTCACTCGTTCCTGGAATTATCCCCAAAATATGTTCAATGACCAAAACAAATGAATATCCCAAACATACAATTTTTGTTATCTTTAGAATTCTAAAAAGAGATACCTCTGAAATACAATTTTGAGCCGTGACCTCATAAGCAGTAAGAAATAGAAGAGGCCATAAAGCAGCATCTGTAAAATCATTTATAGAAGTTTGGGTAACAATAAGAATATTAAATGTCACTATCAGCACATAAGATACTGCCAAAAATGTAGGACCCCATATTGTTACCTTACTCTTGATATTTTGAAGAATAATTAATAGCGCAAATACAAAGCAAATAAGTCTCGCTAATAAGTATCCCATAGGTTCGCTATTTGAAAATGTTAAAATTCTATATGCAAAAAAGCAAGACATAAGCAATACGCAAACCAGTTCACCATATAACAGATATTTTTGTATCGCTTTCTTACTCATTTTTTAACTCCTTCATCATTGTAGAAATATCTGCAAATAAATCACAGTTATTTTTTAACCATTTCTTATCTCTCTCCCACCATTTGATTGACAGTAAATAATTAATTTGGTCTTCTTCAAACCTTTTTCCAATTATTTTTGCCGGAACACCTGCTACAATCGCATATGGAGGTACATCTTTCGTAACTAAAGCATTCGCGGCAACAACTGCTCCATTTCCAATTGTCACACCTGCAAGAATTGAGGCACCATCACAAATCCAAACATCATTTTCAATCTTCACATAATACTGATTATCTGGATCAACATAAGATTCTTCACAGTATTTTTGTTTTTCCACATATGTAAAACCAGCTTGTTTCTGCAAAGAAAAAAAAGCCGGATGTATCGATACAAATTCATGAACCGGATGATTTCCGTGAATAATTCGCACATTTGGCCCAATACACGTATATCTTCCTACATTGCAACCTTCTATGCTGCTATTATGTCCAACATAAGTTGCATACCCCAAACTCGATGATACTGTTTTTGCATATCTGTCTATAAAATTATTTCCTTCAAATTTGCAGTCAAAAGATACTTTTGAGCATCGTGCAAACCTACATTTTCTTTTTTTTAATTTTATTTTTTTTATAGTACTTTCAATACTTTCTCGAATTGCACTCATATTCTACTCAACCTTTTTTATAAATTTAGCAGGATTCCCCGCCCATATTTCATAATCTGGAATAGATCTAGCAACAACAGATCCCGCTCCCACAATGCTTCTTTCACCAATTGTAACTCCTTTAAGAACTATGGTGTGAGCACCGATGAATGCACCATCTTTTATTACAACGGGGGCATGTTTTACTCCTAAATCTACAGTTCCCATTCTCTCATTAAAATCCAAAGAATGAAAATCATTATCATAAATTTTGCAATTTCCTCCTATCAAAACATTATTTCCTATTGCAATCGAATCTACCGCAACAAGAGCACTATTTGATATTCCGGTATTATCCCCAATTGTTATAGTTGCATTATTTTTTGCAAATAAAATAGTTTTCACGTCACCACCAATCGGATTAGTTTCTCTGCAAGAAGTGATTGATACATTTTCGCCTATAGAGATTGTACCTGTTCCTCTAACAAATAATGTCCCATGTGTGGATAGCCCTTTTCCACAATTAATTTTTCTCAATCTCAGCGTCAAAAGATTGATGACATGACTTGGAAACCATTTAATTGCTATAATTGTTCTCTTTAGTCCCATATTATTAAATCATATTCCTTTCAAAACTCGATACACTCTCGTTCCCTTAATCATATTGACCATTTGATTTCTAACTGTTTTTATAATCTCTATACTTTTTACTTTTATTTGGGGTTCTCCATAAGATAACGCCATTCTGCTTCCTTCTTTAAATACAGCCTTAGAATGTGTATCACTCACTCCTCCAGCTTTAAATTTTGTCAAACATTGGTCAATATAATCAAACTTTTTCCCTGCTTTATACATTCTATAAAGTAATTCTTTATCCATGCAGTATTTATAAGTCACATCAAACAAACCACATTCCTCATAAGCTTTTTTCTTTACAAATGTAGATGGATGAATCAAAACCATGTTATACAACAGTTTACTTAAATCATGTTCAGGTTTAGACACATACTCTAAATTTCTTTCGCTATCAACCCAATAGCAATTCCCATAGTATATATCCACATCTATTTTTTTACATTCATTTTTCAATATCTCCGATGTTTCCGGAAGCAATTCATCATCTGCATTAATCAACCCAATTAATGTTCCAGATGCCATTTTTATTCCTTTATTAAACGCATCACTAATCCCTTTGTCTCTTTCTGAAATGTGCTTAAATAGTATTCCCTTTTCTGCAAAAGATTTCTCGTAACTACAAACTCGATTGTACGTTTTGTCTTTTGACCCTCCATCAATAATAATGTATTCATATACTGGACATGTCTGATTTAAAACTGATTTTATAGTTCTATCTATACACTGTTCAGCATTATAGCAAACAGTAACTATTGACAATTTCATATTATATTTCTCCTCATATTTCATTCTTTAGGCTTTCATAGACATCAATAAGCATTGCATAGTTTCTTTTTTCTGTGTATTTTTCATAATATTTAGATGCTGTACTTTCACATATACTATTGCATTTCATTACGCAAGTAATCATATCTTCTATAGAGTCAAATTGAAATTTATAACCTGTTATTCCCTCTTCAACAACACTTCCAGCATTTCCCAAATCAGAACAAATGACAGGCGTTCCAACACTAAACGCTTCCACAATGCTCATCGGAAATCCTTCATACCACTGGGTAGGCAATACAAGTGCTTTGCTGTTTGCTATTATCTTTAGAGCCTCATCATTTGGCACAAATCCACGCATTTCAATGTTCACATCGTTTTCTCTAATGAACGACTTACACCAATCTTCCATTGGACCGGTACCACAAACAATTAGCTTAGGCGCGTGTGCTCCCATACGCTTCCATGCTTCAAAAAGCAGATCAATGCCTTTTAGCTTATCTAATCTTCCTGCAAAAACAAATTGATTCTTTCTATCCTTTTCTGGAACATAGTCATTTTTGCATTCAACGAAATTAGGCTTTACAAATACCCTTTCACGTTTAATTTGCTTTAATCCCAACAATTTTTGCTTATTAAAATCTGTCAAACAAATGTAATTGATTTTTCCGTAAATCCCTGTCATTCGATGGAATGCAGTACTAATTACACATGCCAACGTCTGAATTTTACTTTCTCGATAGCAACTGTGTTTTACTGCACATTTCAAGCCATACTCTACGCAATCTTCACAAATATGCCCATCTCGATAAAAAGTCGCACCGGGACAGAGTAGCCGAAAATTATGTATCGTCTGGACTACCGGAACCCTCATTCGTCTTGCCGCATAGTAGACCGCTGGACTTACCAGATTAAGTGTGTTATGAACATGAACAACTTCTATCTTCTCTTCGCCTATTAATTTCTTGATATCTCGGTATGTCCTTGGATTAAACACTGTTGTAATTGGAAGAAAAGCTTTCTGAATCTTTGACATCTGCTTCAATTCTGCATTATTACGGCTATATAGGATCACCTTATGGCCATGCTTCTCAAGCATTTTCTTTTCATTTGCAACAACTGTATCTTCTCCACCTGGAATCTGGTAATAATTATGTACAATCAAAATATTCTGTTTTTTTGCATTGTCCACATTCATTACCTCACTTTCCCCTTATCATCGCATTCCAAATAAACTTCGTATTTGTCACCAAATACCTCTTAAACAATCTCTTTGGATCCTGTATCAACCGATACAGCCATTCCAAATTGCTTTTCTGCATCCATTCCGGTGCACGTTTAATATTCTCTGCATAGTAATCAAATCCGGCTCCGACACCAAGCATCAGTCCATCAATTTTCCCCTGATGTTCTGCCATCCATTTTTCCTGTTTCGGAGCACCAAGGCCAACCCATACGAAGTCTGGATTCACTTCATTAATCCTCTCTACAATTGCCTTGTCTTCCTCTTCTGTCATCGGACGAAATGGAGGACTGTACATTCCTGCAATCTGAATTCCCGGATAATTTTCATTCAACTTTTTATAAAGAAGTTCCAGAGTTTCCTCTGTACTTCCATAAAAATAATGACGGTATCCTTTCTCCGTTGAGATTTTGAATATCTCTCCCATCAGACTTGGCCCCGTCGTTCGTTCCATATTTTGATATCCACGTTTCCGTCCTACAGAAGAAAGTGGTCCTCCATCTGGAATTGCCATAAGTCCTCCGTTTTGAATGGAACAATAGGATGGATGTTCATAACTTGTTACTGTCGTGTGTACATTCGACACGCAGATGTAATCTCCTTTTATATCCTCCAGATTCTTATCCAGATACTCCAACAACCATTCCATATTGATAGCCGCTATATTAACGCCCATAATATTGCATGTAGGTATCTGCTTCTTATCCACTTTTCTCTGATAAGTACTTCTCATTTCTATCTTGTCTCCATAAACATTTACAATCAAACTTCCTCACAATTTCCAGCCCCACCGTAACCTTCGTCTTCCTTCCCAGAAACTCCAGTTCCAGCACGGCTGTCCGTTTATGCCGGTCGATCTTCATAACCTTCCCCTGATAATCTTTCAGAGGTCCATCCGTTACAACCAGTTCGGATCCAACCAGATATCCTTCGGACATCTTCAGAATTCTCTCATCACCCGTGTATCTCTGAAGGAATTCTACTTCCTCCTGATACAGCGGAATTGCTCCATCATCATCACCAAGTGTTTTTGCAAACTCCGGAATTCTTTTCAGAAGTTTCTGAAGTTCCTGCGGATGGTCACTGACAAAGAAGAGGTATCCAGGCAATAAATGAGCCAGCTGTTTTGTTGGCTGGCCTTTTACTTTTCTATATTTTTCATACGTTGGGATAAAGCATTCCTCGTATGCATCCGGATGATAATGACGGAATGTCTTACATAATTCCAGAACTCTGTTTTCCTGTCCACTTCGCACCCATACTGCATACCACATGACTTTATTCACTCAACTTTCCCTGATTTTACGTGTGCTTCGCCATATCACAGAGAATTCATGGAACGTATCATTTCCTTCTCTGTGACTCTCTTCTTTCCCTATGACCATATACACTGGAAACGCGGCGACG
>OLPB01000374.1_pt1 | contig 28192 bp, 9 predicted proteins | sample 1672001 | NCBI WGS metagenome assembly OLPB01 (sample SAMEA3136635, study PRJEB25190) | human gut metagenome | biome: human gut; feature: human-associated habitat; material: faeces | place: Austria | collected 2013 | reverse complement strand
TGACCTTTAAGAACTGTTGAACCCATACTCATGTTATTAAGAGTAATCTTATCCATAAGATTATTAGGATTCAAAGTTTTAAGAGTATAATTCCAAAGAGCATTATCACGGTCAGATACAGCTTGAATTTCAGCCATACCATTAGGTTTATTTACTTCTTCAGCATGATTTGGATTAGAAAGAACAGCTGTAATAATATCAATCAAATGATTATCACGAGCTTCTCTACTATTCAATTCATAAATACTCTCGTTTTGAACAAAGTCTTTTGTAAAAGCATTAAATGCTTTATCAATATTACTTTGAATAGCACTTAAATGAGGAATAATAGTTTTATCAGTATCCTCAACAAGATATTGGAATTTTGATTTAATAGTATCAAAATTACTAATTGTATCAGGAGAAATATTAATAGTAGCTAACTGACTATTAACATTCTTAACAAACTTAATTAAATCATTAATTGCTTTATGAGCACGAATTAATAAATCCGAAGTATAAGCGCGTTGAGTTTGAGTGTAATTACCAAAATCTTCAGTAACACCATCTCGCTTATTAGCAAGATATTCTCGAACTAAACTATTCACATCACCGTAATTCTTTGCAAATCCATACTGTAAATTATGCAGAATAGACTTAAGAATCTTAGTATATTCCGGATTACTTTTAACATCTTGCAAATCCTCTTTAATTAATTCAATTATATTATTGAGAGGAGATTGATTTGCATTAGTAGGTACTAAATTAGGATTATAATACCGGCTAATCCACTTAACAATAGCATTAAAATTATGACTTGTTAAATTAGTAAATTCTTGTGGAGTAGTAGCTAATTCGATGTATTTTTGCTTAAATACCGACCGTGTGAATTTACCCCCTATTTGGGCCTGCGAGGCATCAAATTTCGACTTAAATTCGACAGGTATATATTTGTCTTGCTCAAAAATTACATTGCGATAGTAGGCGTAAATCGAGTCAATATCAAAGTCCCAGCCAGTACGAGTAATAAGACTTTGTGGAAATATAGCTTGTGTAGCATTATTATTAAGAAAACCAACAACTTCAAATACAACCATTGATTGTTTACCCTCGGTAGGAATACGAATACCTATCATTCGACGAGCTTCAACATCAAGTTTGTCAATATCAACAGTTATAATATCCTTAGTTGTACCATCTTCATTAGTAATAGTTTTAACAGTACCAATATTTTTATAGAAATCCATTTTCCACGGATTAACTATAACTTCTGCATAATGGTAATTTCCATCCTCACGATATTCAGCTTGTAATTCAAGACTTCTACCAGTTCGTTTACATTCTTCAATAAAACTTGAAGCATATGTGATAGAACCATTAGCAACAAGTTCATCAATAGTTTTATTGTAAAGTTCTTTATCAGAATAGAACTCATTATGTTTGATTAACTCATTACTTGCAGTAAATATATCAGCTCGAATAGGAGCATGAAATCCGGGAAGATATTTATTAATAACTTGTTTACTTAACATAGAAGCAAGTATCTTCTCTAATTTACCTTTGATAACAGGATAAGATAAAGGCATAATAGGAAGACCATCTTCTTTAATTTCAAGAGCTTTTCGAATAGTTATAGCATCAACATCATCCGATATAATTTCTTGAAAACGATTAACAAGTTTATTTATATCAATTTGAATAGCACCACGACCATCCGTTCGAATTTCACCGTTTTTATCAATACCACCAATATCGTAAAGTAATTGCATAGCATCTTCACGAATATTAGTAGCTAATGTCTTTTGAAATTCATCAAACAGTTCTTTACCAGTAACGTTTTTGCCATCTAATTCATAAATAGCATTATTCCAATCAAGACCTTCCATAATCTGCTTAACTAACTGACCACCTAAAATAGTAGTTTCATCAAGCAAATCAGCTTTAATATCTTGTTGAATAACAAAATCACTATCTCGCATATAAAGAATAGACCTATCATCTACTCGATTTAATGCTTCAATATCAAGACCACCTTGGTCATTATGAATTTTAACTGGTGTAATACCAGATACTTTAACAGCAGAAATAGGACTAACTTGGTCAATATTATTTTGAATCATCCAATCATATAATTGACCAATAGCACTACCTCGTGTCATACTTTCAAAAAGAACAACAGTTGAGTCTTTTATTTGAACACTATCTACTTCATCAGCAAATATATCAACTTCATTACCAGTTACAGCCGGAGCATGATAAAAATCACCACGGCGACGACGAGTTGTACCAAATAATTTAACTTGTTCTACAACCTTAGCGTAAGATGTAGGATTAAATGTTTTAGTCGGGTCTTGTAAATCAGTAATATATTGATACAAAGGTTCACTTGGATTCCAACGACCAGTAGCTTTCAAAAGTTTAATAAGACCTACATCAGTCATAATAGACTGAGAGTCATTAATAGTAGCAGTAGCATGATAAGCATCCAAAATAGCTTCATTTTGAATACCCATTTTATCAAGAATATTGCTATTGAAATTCATATCTTCCATAACAACAACTTTACGAGGAGTATCGTTATGAATTGAATCAATAGAATTAAGACCATTCTTAATAACTTGTGCTACACGTTTATTGAGGTCTACTGTATCTTTATATTCTTCAATATCACCATTAAATATAGCGTTCATACTATGGTTATAAATAGTATGATTAAGTAATACTTTAAGTAAACTTAATCGAACACCATCATTATCCATAATATCATAAGTAGCAAGAACGTGCTGACGAGCGCTATTTAACAAACTTTCTTTCTTTAATGTAGGGATAGTATCAAGAGTATATTCTTTACCATCAGCTTTGCGACGTTTAATCCAATCATTAGCTTTCTGATTATATACTTCTTGAACTAAATCTGCTAAATAACTATCGAAAGTAGTAACGACACTTGTATCAGTTTTGATATTAGTATCGTAAATACTTTTAGCAATATTTTCAAAACTATCAACACCAGTTGTAGCATTCCAACGAATATAAGCAGTTACGAAATCACGAATATTACCAGTATTAGCAACAAGATTTTCATCGTAAGGTTCATTGCGAACTTGTGCAATCATATTACGATAAACTTCTGCAATATCTACATTATTTATCTTTGCAATATGAGCAGGTAATGTGATATTCTTACCGTTCTCAATATAAGTAATATTCAAGAACTGAAATGCTTTACCAGTCGGAATACCTTTTGCATCATAAATAGCTCTACCATTCCAATACTTTCGATTATGACGAGTTTTCATTTGAGCAATATTCTCGTCACTATTATCTCTTAATTGGAATATAATTTGTCCAAAAGTATTAAACTTAAAGACATCACTATTTACAATCTTTTCGATAGAATAAAAAATATTAGATTCTTCATTTATCGGATTATCTGTTATACGAACAAACTTATTTCGTGCAACAAGATTATCTAAATATTCAGTTACATAAGAATATATACGAGGAGCATGAGTAGCTAATCTACTACTAATACCATTCATCGGCAGATAAATATTTAATCCACGAGAAATAGCATCATTAATAAATGGAACTACTCGACTTTCAAAATCTTTTACATAAGCATCATAATCTTCATCAGTAAAATAATCTGTAGTAGTAGGTTTATTCGGAGTAATATTTTCACCCTTAAAACCATCAATTTCGATAGTATTTTTAAGACCTCGAATAGATTCTTGTCCAGATGTTGCTGGAGCACCTATTGCACGACTTTTAGTATTACCTGAGAAGATAAACACTGATTTAGGATGTGCTGCAACAGCCGCAGGTGTATAATTAGAACCAAAAGTCTTAACATGAATTGAAGTACGAGGTTTAGAAGAATCTTTAATAAATAAATCATCAACCTCAAGTCGTTTAGTAGTCATCATATAACTACGAGGACTATCAGATGTTAAGAATACATATTGACCAAGCATATTAAGAATAACTTCGGTATATGTATAAAGAGCACCTTGTACTTCACGATATTTCAAACCTTTATTTCCAATCTTAACACCATTAAATGCAGATAATGCAAATTGATAACGACGTTCAACATCAGAAATAAATGCAGGATTTACTTCATATTCACCAATACTATTTTTAGTAAATATTCCAAGACCAGTCTTTTCATCATAAATAAGAATATTATCTTCTGCACCCGGAGCAGTTAAAGTCGGGTCATTAAGATAATCCTTAAATATATGTTTAATATATTCAGTATTTACACCAGTACGAGTAACAAATCCACGAAGGAACTTTGTAAGCATACTATCATACTGAGGTGAATAATTAAGTTTACCTTGAACATCAAGATAACTCATATTTGTAAAACTATTAAAATCATAAGTAGCAATCTGTGCTAATGAATATAAATATCCATTAATATTATGTGCAGGAATTTCTTTGCCACGATATGTATTAACACGATGTTTAGTATCGTTAACTACATTTTCAAGGAGAGAGTTAACTCTTGAATATACTTCATTAACATTATCGTTTGCATTATAATATTGAGTAAGAGCATCACGAGTAATTGCTAATCCTAAGTAATTAATTACAGACATCTGTTTATCTAACAGAGCTGCTTTATCAATCTTACTACGTCTTGAAATAGGTTCAAAAATACGTTTAGATTTAGGATTAGTATAAAGTACATCATTCAGATTATTATACAATCCAAATTCAATATTTGTACTTAAAACACTTTCAAATCTATCAATATAAGTTTTAACACCAAATGATTCTCGATTATTCTGATAAATAGTAGCATTATTACCACCTTCTAATGCCATAATATTTACAGGAATAACAGCAAGTTTAATTCCAGAAATATAAGCATTTACAAAAGAATTATCATAATCAGAAGCAGCAGAACCATCATCTTCAAATACTCGTTGGAATATTTCAAGAATAGGAGTAAACTCATCATTTATAGCTGCAAGCTGTTGCAATCTATTATATACATCTTGAGGTTGAATATCGTAAAGATGTGCCTCAATAAGTTTATTCCATAAAACATTAATATCAATAGGTGCAGGAATATATGCTTTATTAGCAGTTCTATTCTTAAAATTACTCGAACCTACAAGAAGAGCTATTTGAGCTTTAACATGAGATGCTAACGTATTCTTTCTGTCAATACGTTCTTTTTGTAAATCATCCCACATTACTTCAATATCTTCAATAGCATCACGTTGCCCCTCTTCTGTACTTTCATCATCAACAATCCGATTATTCTGATAAGCACGCTTACGATTAATACCATAGTTCTTATCAATATAATCAAGAAAATAATTAAAGATTTGACTATTACCTTTATTCAAATCAGTAAGTACATTTGCTACAAAAATATCGTTAAATCTTGTAGGAATAAAATTAGGTCGAGCTTTATACTCTTCAAGTTCTTTATTAAACTCAGCAAGAATTAAAGCCTTAAATCCACTACGAGAAACATCTCGATAATTAGTTCCAAAACGAGCTTGTCTTTGTTCCGCAGTAAGACCTTTTAACTTAAAGTAAGCAGCAGTTAAAACACGAGCCATATAAGCATAATCCATCTCATCAAATGTAGCAGTATTTACAATAGACGGATTAAAAGCGTGTTTAATATCAAGACCTAATGCGTTACCAAGAGATTCAAAATCTTTACGAATATCTTCACTATAAGTTTCATCTGTCGAAAGAGCAGCTAATACAGATTCTAATTTAAGTTCTCCACTTGTATAAACGGGATAACCCGTAGCTCCATAAGGAGTACGGGCATCCGCTTCTGCATATAAAAACGCTGTAAGAATACGACGCTTAAAAGCATTCTCTAATGATACATCAGCATTATCTTCAGCATAACCTCGAATATTATTATAATCTTTAATAGTAGGTAAAACACCTTTTTCCATTAAAGATGTAATAATATCTTCGATAGGCTTAGTCTTAAAAGACTTCATTTGATGATAAAGACCAGATTTCTCAAGTCTTCCATCAACAGTTAAACGATAAGGTTCAGGACTACATTGTGCATTCATAAACTAACAAATTTTGTTATTATTGTCATCAATATATTTATCAATAAATTCAATTACATATTCACCGTTTGAAGATACAACATTTTTCTGATTATTCAAAACATTTTCAGAACTATTTGAAAAAACCTGACCAGTGGGCGTCAAACCCACTCCCCCACCGGGTATCACTATGTTTGGGCCAATATCAGAAACATCAAGACTATTAAGTGTTTCAGAATTATTGTCATCAAACGTAATTTCACTATCATCATCAAGAAAATCTAATTCAGCTTGAGCTGCTCTTTGATTTTCTGTCAGAGTTTCATCAGGTGTTTTAATAGGTTCTGTAACTGATAAATTATCATGTGTTGCATCGTTTGTAACATTAGTTTGATTAGTTGTAACTGAAGTCGGCTCCGCTGCTGGGCTTCGCCCAGCGCTCCGCTCCCCGGTGGGAGAGGAGGTTGCACGCCCACTGGTCGGACTTTTTGCGCGTCGGCTATTCACACTATCCAAACTATTAATTACTATATTTCGTACATTACTAAGTAAACTATTATCCGTAATTGTATCTATACCAATAACAGAAAGAATTGCATCAATAATTTTATCCCAAAGACTTTTACGTTTCTTAATCTTCGGAGCTTCTTCTACAATAATCCTATTTGCTAAATTAGCAAATTGTTTATTTGTAAAAGTATAAGTAACTATTTCAGCAGGAGTTTCACTTAATATTTTAAGATATGTACGAAGATAACCAAGTTCAAGTTCAGTTAAATCGCTCTTATATTTAGCATTAAATTCTTTAGAATCAACTTTAAATGCAGTGTCATTAATATCGCTAATTAATGTAGCAAGTTTATCGTATAATTCTTTAGAATTAGCTTGTTGTTCAAAATACTTATGAAGAGATTCATGAGTAATATTAACACCTAAATCAGTAGCAGTAAAATCACGTTTAGTAAGTTTATTACTATTGATAACAATAGTTTCAGTACCTTTATCATATTGAGCAATTACGAAATCTTGTTTACTCGATAGTTTCTTAATACTGAAATTAGTTTTACCATCAGCATAAATTCTATCATATAATTCAGCGATTCTGTTAGCAACATCTTCAGATACAAAATCAGGTATAACACCTAATACCCTAAGACCTGCTACTTTATCATCTGTAATATTAACAAGTTTTTGATACCAGTTTGTTTCAGTATCATTTGTCATTGAACTTAATGTTGTAATTGCTTTAACAGCAAATTCTTTCGTCATATCTTCTGATTCTCGAATAGGATTATCAGAACTTTCAGATTTAAGTTCAAAGAACATTGCAGGTTGAATAGAATCAATAGTATAATTGGTAACAACATTACCATTGGTATCTCTAATTCCAATAACACTTGTTGTTAAAGCGCCGGTGTCAAGAATAAAATCTTGCATCGAATCAAATGTCGAAGAAACAGATTTATCAACGATACCTTGTTGTTTAGCCCAATCAAGTATTTTAGATTTATATTGACCTTTAACTGCTGCGTAACCATCGTCTGTTTTAACACCGTAAGTATAGTGGTCGCCTTGTAATGCAGTAGTAACACTACGTTGCATATTACCATATAATTTACGGAACAGATTATGATTAAGTAAATCAGTTAAATCTTTACCAGTAATACCTCTTGCTTGCAAATCAATTACAGCATATGTTCCTTTATTAGATTTGCTCTTTTCAATAATACCATTTAATTGAGCAAGTTCTCGTGCTGTAAAAGGACTCTTAGCAATACGAACTTTTGAAGTAGTTCTATTAACTGGAATTACTCTACGACTTAATCGAAGTTTGACAGGAGTAAATTTATCACCGTATTTAGTATATTCAATACTAATTCTATTGATATAACTTATTCCATTTCCAAGTATATTCTTTTTACGAACAACTGTTTGGAAATCTAAATGTTTAATATAACGAGTTTTTCCAGTAGCAGGGTCTGTATTTTCGTAAAGAGAACTAATGTTAAACCATTCAGCTCCCGGAACTCCACGATTATAACTTGTAATGATAGCTTCTGACAAAGGAGCTAATCGACTACGAATATTAGCATTATGTGCTTTAGTTCGAGTCTTATTAGTATCATCCACAAGAGTATACAGACCAGATTTAGCATCAGTTGGAAGAGATGTAAACGTAGCATCTGAAATAATATCACTCATAGTTTGAGTAACAAATTCCATAGCAGCTACATTAAACGGTGTATCTGCAACATCACTTACTAAATTACCACGATGTAACGGAACATAACTTTTTCCATTTTCACCAGCATTAGCTTGAATTTCAGCATACATTTGGAAATGCCTATCAGATGAAGTAATTTTATCTTCAACAATAGGATTATTAAATGCAGTGTCAGTAGTAAGTGATGAAACTAACATTAAACCATCAGCATCAGGCTGACGTTGAATAATATTAACAGCAGGTTTACCATTAACTGTAACAGTGCGTTGCATCTCTTCATTTACATTAGCTCGATAACCACTTGAATCGGCAAATGTAATAGGAGATTTATTAATACCTTTTAATACTAAAATTGTAGAACCTTTTTCTTTAATTTCAGTAATAAGTTTTTGACTTTGAATAAAGTCGTTTCCGAGTTTAGTATTTAGATTCTGATAAGCGTTCTTGATTCTAAGTCCATAACGAACATAATCATTAAGATTTTTAAGTCTTACATTATAGAACATAGGACTAATAAGATAATAAACCTTATTTAAGTCAAGAGCTTCGATATCAAACGCTTCTGGACTAACACCTTCGACTTCGGTATTATATTGGATAGCTCCAATAAAAGCATTGATTATTTCAGAATGTTCAGTTTTTGATGTATTACCATATTTATCTAATTCTTTAATAATTGATTTCAGTTTTGAAACAACTGAATCAGAAGTTTGTTGTTCACGAGTTAAGGCTTCAGTATATACTTTATAAAACTCCTTTGTTAAGTTAAATATTGTATCACTTCCACCAGCTTTTCGGATAATAGTATCTATAAATTTAGATGTTCCATAAGAATTACCAAAAGCAGAATCATATTGATTAACTCCACTTTCATCAATTCTACCTAATTGTATTCCATGATAAGTTTCACTATCACCTAAACCAATTCGTTCAATTAATAGTTTTTTACCATTTACATCTAAATTAACATCAACATTACCATCTTTATAAGTAACTTCAAATTCTTGACCTTCGTGTAAAGTTCTTAAAGCATCAAATAATTCAGTAGCCTTGAATTTAACACCATTAACTGTAATGTTGTTTTTAATAACACGAGTTTTAGGATTATAATATTCAGGACTTGTGATAATCTTATAAACTTCAGGTGTAAGACGACGTAAACCTTTGAAACCATTAGTTTCAAATTCACGTTGAATATGAGTTTTGAAGAAATCACTTAAAAACTTACCACGAAGATTTAAGTTACTATCAAGATAAGCACCGTCTGTTGTTTGAATCGGATTAGCAATTCGTTTATTAATAATATCAAACAAACGTTTAAGAGCATCAAGTTGTTCTTGTGGAACACCATTTTTACTCATTTGTTGATATATTGTATTAACATTTACATCATTTTTGAAATATTTAAGTGCATACCAGATAGGTTCATAATATTTGATAACATCATTACGACCATCTGTTTGCTGATATATAGAATCAAGAATATCTTCGTAAGTATAAACGTGATTATCAGTAAATATCTGACGACCATCAAGTTTTACAATAGTACTTTCAATAGCATCGAGAGCATTACGCATTGAATCACTAATGTAATAACGATAGTCATTAGTATTAAATTCATCTCTTGATTCAGTATCATCTACAAAGTCAGAAACACTGTTAGCAAGTACATCAAGACTATTAAGAATAGATACATCATCATTCAATTCAGTACCACTTTCAAAATTATAATATCTCGAAAGAATAGAATAAGCCATTCGAGCATTTCTTAATAAATCAAGAATATTACTTTGACGAACAGCAGTAATAACATCTACTCCAGTAAGATTCAAAGCATCAACATCAGATACCAAATAAGGTTGAATTGATTGAGCTAATGTATGAAGTCTTGTACGAGCAGGAAGATTAGGGATAGCACCATAATCTAAAAACTCTTTTGCTAAATTATTTACGGCAGTAGCAAATTCCATAATTTTAGAAGTTTGACTACCAAAGCCATCATCATTTACAAGAGCATCATGTAACGGACTATCTTCATCTTGTCTAATAGCACGAATTTTACTAATAAATCTATTCATCACACTATTAATATATGCGATATTAGTTTTGTAAAATTCAGTTGTACTTTTAGCTACTTCATTAATAATACTATTTTTGAATAGAGTTATCTTATGATAGAAATTTGAATATCTAACAGTATCAAAATTACTATTAAGATTTTCAAATTTGATTTGAGTAAGACCTTCAATTTGTGCTCGAATTACATTATGGTCTACATTAATATTCTTAAGAGTTAATTTACCATCAGTGATAGTATAATTATTATTAAGAACATTAGCAACGTTAGCAATATAATCAGCAATAGCTTCACGCATTTTAGCGTTTTCCTCTTCACTATAACCAACTATATCACCACCATAAAGATTCCAAATCCAATCTTTGAAAAGATTAGATTTAAGATTGTTTGCGATACGAATATTACTATCTGATAATAACTGTTTTACACGATTAGCTTTTTCTAAATTCTCATTACTAATTTCAGTAGGTTGATATTCATTTATCCAACCAATAAAATTACCAATAATATTAGTTCGTAACGTATTAAGTTCAGTATTATCAATAGGAGATAATAATGCTTTATAAATATCACTATTAGAATCAGATAATTCTTTATACAGATTTATAATAGTATCTAAATAATGATTCTCAAATTTATCTGCTGAAAGTTTATCTTGAATACTATAAAGTGTTTTATAAATAGCATCAAATTTAGTTTGAATTTCATTTCGAATTTCAGTAATATCCATACCTGCAAGTTCTTTTGCAGAATATGTATCTTCCTTACCAGTCGCATCATCTTTTATAGTAACCATTACAGCACTAAAATCGGTTTCGTCGTCGGTTACGACCTCGATTCTTTGCACGGTTTTGGGCGATTCTGTGACATTAAATTTTGAGCCTACCGAATATACCTTATTTTTAATATCGACGGTATTTGGGGCCTCGCTGTCATCGAGAGAGTACGAAATCCCGTTACTGTCTGTCAGCACCTCGGTAGTAACATTTTCGGGTTCTTGACTTGCTTCTTGATTAGTAGTTTCAGTAGTTTCTTCTACTTTATCTTTAGCTTTTTCAATCTCTTCTTGTTTATCATAAACTTCTTTAAGTAACTTACTTCGTTCAGCCATAATCTCATCTCGATTATTAACATTTTCTTCGAGAGCCATTACAGCCATACTTAGTTGAGTTCGAGCCTCTTCAAGAGATTTATATGTTTGATTATTGTTATTGCGAGTTTCACGCAAACGTTTTGCAGCTTCATTATATTCAGCTACATTGTTATTTTCACGTTCACTCTGTTCTGTAATATCACTATTAATTCTATTAAGTCTTGTATCGTAATCAGCTAAATCATTTTCAAATAATTCAATCTTCCTACGAGTATCAGCAATCTCTCCATTATGAATAGCAAGTTCTTGCTCATATTGGAGTTTACCAACTTCTAATTCTGCAATAGTCTGACGAGCATTTGCAATTTGTTGTTGCAGACTTAAAATAGATTTCTTACTATTTTTAATTTCAAGAAGATACGGTTTACGAGCTTTGCGATTAGGTTGTTTTGTACTGATAGCACCTTGATTAGCAATATAAGTATTTAACTCATCAATTTGAGATTGTAAACCATTAATTGTATCTTCAATAGTTTTAATCTTATTTACTAATCGAGTACGTTTACCTTTAAGTGTACTAATCGCTTTATTACGAGTTTTATCTTCAAGCTGAGTTTTATAATCTTCAATGACTTTTTGCAGTTCTTCACGTTCTTGTTCAAGAACAGTTTTTTCTACATTTAAGCTATGAAGTTTATTATCAATAGCTTTAAGAGCTTCATCTCGTTGTTTACGAAGATTAGATGCTTCGATATCGAAAGTTTGAATATCAGTATCAACAATAGCTAATTGACGACGATAATAGTCAAGTAAATAATCATCAGTTGATGCCTGAACTTTAAGAACATTGTCGAAAGGATTACCCCAACTTAAACCCATATTACGAGCATGAATATCTCGCATAATAGTAAATTCTCTACGAAGAGCATCTACGACAGGTCGTTTGTTAGCACCATAAACTTCTTCAAGTTGAGCATCTGATAATTTACTTAATTCATCAAAATATTCAACAGCATAATTGAATCCATTAGCAGAACCAATTCTACCCATAATGCCAACAAGTAAACTTGAAGCAGGGTCAGTAATAGTTCTGTTAACTTTCGGAGTACCATCACTATTCATAACTTGATTACCAGCTTCATCTAAAACTGGTGTTTCAGTTACTTTAATATTCATATCACCGTCAAAATCAGCAATAGCTGCGGCGGTATCTTGAATACCATTTATGATGTTAGTAGCTCGTTTATTTTCAGCTTCTTGTTGAGCTCTACCATTAAGTATTCGTGTAACACCATTACGTCCAGCAGACATTATACCACCACCAATAGCACCCCAAATAAAACTATCCCATGAAGAAGCTTGTTCAACAAGTCTTCCCATACGAGCTAACGGAGTTAAATCAGCAGTTTTATCTTCAATTCCAAGTTCTTTTTTTGCAGCAATGACACCTTCATTAAGTGCCATATCAACTCGCATCTCTTCAAGACCTTCAGATAAAGCAACAGAAAAGAAATCTTTTGTTTTGCGAAGTCCAACACTCGGAATGAGTTTACGATTAAGTTTAGATGTTTCACTATCTAAAACAAAAGTCTTACCTTGTTGTGCAAGACCTTTTATATTACTTCTTAAACCTTTTTCAATAGAAATACTATTAACTGGAGCTTCTTTAATACCACGAAGCATACTATTAAGTTCAATAGCATTAAATAATACTCCATAAGCCCAAGCATCATTATAACTTTCAGAAGCATAAACTGATGCAAACTTACGAGCATCATCTTCACTGAAACCTAAATCGAGAGCATATTGATATTGTTCATCATAACCACGAACAATTTCTTCCATACTATCCAGATGTGCTCCATATAAAGTACCGATTATCTGTTGAGTATAAGGGTTTTGTAATGCACGACCTGCTTTATTCAATGTAGAACCTAAACGACCAACACCGTTAATCATTGTTCCTAATTTACCAACAGCTTGTAAAGCTCGCATTTGTCCAATAACAGGAAGCATAGATGCGGCCGCAGAACCTACAGTAGGAAACATACTTGCCCACCAAGTAGCATCACCCATACCACCAGCAAAACCACCTTTTTGAGCTTGTTCTGTTTGATAAATAGGCATTGTTTTACGACCCCAATTTTCAATATCTTTACCTATTCTCTGCCATTCAGAACCAAGACCTTCGTTAATAGCTTTGTCCCATTTATATTTGGCATTATCATCCCATATTTGACTAATAGCACGATATGTAGTAGGAAAGAAATTAAGAATACTACCAATACCAGTAATAGTACCACCAAGAATAGTAGTTCCTAACTGACCAATAGCATTTTTAGTTAAATACCAACCACTTTGATTTTGTGCTCTATTTTCATTAAGAACACTTAAATCAAGATTAGGATTAACTTGACCTCGACCTAATATGTTTTCATATTCAGAAATATTAAAAGGTCGAATTGAAGATTGTTTTCTACCACGAGAAAGTTCAGGTTCCGGCATACTACCGGGTAAAACAGGAGTAGCTCCTACTCCCTGAATTGGTGTTTCAGAAGGAGTAAGAGCTTGCGAACCTGTAATAGGAATTTTAATATCTGTTAGATTTGGCATAATTTAATATCCTATATTAGCATTATTTATTTTATTCATTTGAATAGCTTCAGCGGCCTCTTGCATATCAAGAACAACTCCATATTGAGTTAAAACATATTCTGCAATAGGAGCTAATGCTTCATTTATAGTTTCATAATATTGAATATTGTTAGGAGTTATACCTTTAATTGTATAAAGACTATTTGGAATTGAGTTATATCCAAACTCTCCATAATGAACAGAACCATCAGGATATTTCAATCCACTAATATCTTTTATATAATAACCTTGTGTTGTTCTACCAATTTCAACTTTACGACTATTACCGTCAATACTATTATAGAAAGGTTCGTGAATATTCAAATCATATTCAACTTTACCTAAATCATCAACAGTTTTTTGAAGTTCTGCTATATTTGCAACAGCAGGACTATTATTAGCACCAGTAGTATTGAAATCAATAAATCCCGAAGCGTATTGAGATTCAATCATTCCAGCACTACGTTGTAAACCTTCACCACCAATTTTAGCATAAGGTTTAATATTACGATAATTATCAAGAATTTGACGAGCAATAGTAGAAGGGTCTACTTGTTCGGAAAAAATAATATTACCACGAGCAGCACCGGTTTCATCGAAAAGAGTAATTGCATATTCATTACGGCCTTCACGAGCTGCAATTCCATTAGCAATCGGACTAACCTCAGTTTTATAAATATCATAATCAAGACCAAGTTCTTTACCTGAAAGAGGTTTAGAATTTTTAGTAGCGTTACTATGACGAGTTACACTTGTACCTTTTGAATTAACAGTTGTCGAAGTAGGGAACGCATCAAAGTTCATATACTTAGCTAATTGCATTCCGGTAAGACCAATACCTTCTCCAGACGGAGTTTGAACAACACTAATATTACCAGCACCTTTTTTCCAATTTACCATAGCAGCTGCCATGTAATTTTGTTGGAATCTTGAAGGATTAGCAATAATCTCACGAGTTGCTGTAAATTCAAGAGGTGCATCAGCAATAGCTTTACGATAACGATTTGAAACATTATCTGCTGCATTAGACAGAGTAGATTCAAATTCTTCTTTTGTCAGCATATCGCCGAGATATTTAGCTCCAGTTGTTACACCATCTTTTCGTACCCAAGTACTACTATATGTTTCTGGATTATAAAGTTCTTTATAATTTTGATTTATATAATCAACGTATTTGTCATAACTGTCGAGTCTATTATCAAGAATAATCTTAGCTTCTTCATTATTAACTCGATACCAACCTATACCACCTTCGATTCTATCTCGGTGTTCTTTCCAAGTATCAAATACAGAATTGAGTTGAATTTCGTCAGAACGAAGTTTAGCTTGAAGATTATTATAATTACGTTGAGCAGTCTGAACTTGTAAAAGTTTACCTTTAAGATTAGCTGCTGTTTCTTCATCAAGACCTGCTGAATCAACTAATCTTTCAGCAGTAGAAATATTAAGTGTTTTAACAATATTACCATCTCCCGGACTAAGACCTAAAATTCCAAGTTCATCAGATGTAAATATCTGATTCATAGAATTTGAAAGTTTAGTCATTTGGTCAGTAATTTCATTACGACGATTAATGTTTTCTGCAACACTATCACCAGTAACTTCAAAACCACCTAATGTATCAAGATATGGAGCATATTGTTGAAGAGTTTCAAGTTCTTGTTGCTTACCTTTTGCACGAGCTTTAACATAAGCTGTATAACCGGGATTAGCAATTAAACCAACAGTAGTCTTAATATCTTGATAAGAATATAAACCTGCGGCAGCACCAGCTAAACTTTGAATATTATTATTAATGAATTGACCAGATAAAACACTTTGTGTGAAAGCAGTTCTGTCAAGATTCTCAATATCATCAGTAGCTCCAAGTACACCAGCAGCATAACTTTCAAACATTTTATCTACATAATTCTGTAAACCAGCTTGAATAAGTTCAGGTGGAACTTGAGCTTTATTCTGTAATATATCAAGAACATTAACTCCATATTCTTTATTAACAGTATCTAACAAAGTTTTAACTTCAGCAGGTAATTTAGAATTAACAGTAAACTTACCGTCTTTTGTAGGAGCACCAAGTTCATTTACGTTAATACCTAAACCATTAAGAGCAAACATTGTAGGATTACCAGCGAATAAAGGAGCATAATCTTCCAATTCGTAATCTCTTAAATGTCCACCAGCAGAACTATCATCTTTTACAAATCGAGTAAGAGCATCTTGATTCTGCCAAATAGTAGTAAGATAATTAGTATAATCAGGATTAGATTTGAGTAATGACATAGCATAACTCATAATCTCTTGTTCTGTAATACCTTCTCTTTCACTACCAGTTTTAACAAAGTGACTTGCTAACTTCTCACCATCAAAACCTGTTGCAACATCTAATCCATACTGACGTATCATATCAGGATTAGTAACAAGATTTTCAAATGATACTTTATCAGCTTTAGCTTTTGAAAGAATATCAAATACGTCTTTTTGATATTTATTTACATCAAACTTTTTACCGATTTGAACTCCGTTAAAACCACCGCTTACAACAGTATTGGTTTCTGCATCATAAACAATATCAGAAGATTGTAAACGACTACGAAGCAAGAAAGCATTTTGATTTTGAGTATCCCAATCACTCTTTTTCAAATCTTCCATATACTGCTGTTCCAAAGCATAATCAGCTTGAACAGCTTTAAGACCTTCATTAGTCAGAATATTCTCAGTTTGCTTATAAATATAATCATCTGCTGCAAACCAATTATCTTGTTCCTTAAATTCATTAGCACCTTCAACAATTTTAGCTCTTTCAGAATCAAGAACTTTTTGTCCACGAGAAGTTGCTTTAATTTGACTTAAAGGATTAGCAATTCTGTTAATATAAGCTTCACGATTTTGGTAATACTTTTGATTCAAAGCATTTCCAACAGCAGCATATACACTTCCATAATCTTGTAATTGTGGAGTTTTTAATGTATTAGTATCGTATCGACCTATTGCAATTTCTGCCATAATTTTATAATGATTAGTTTGTAAATTAGTTGTAACTCGTATGGCTCCGCCTGCTGGGCTTCGCCCAGCGGCTCCGCTCCCCGGTGGGGCAGGAGGTTGCACGCCCACTTGTCGCGCGTGTTTGTACCACTATTTGTATCATTACAAATATACAAAAAATCGTGAATATCGGACTATCCTATAAAAGAATAATCCGATATATCACGCACTACATTAAGCTCTTTTACGTCTTGCAAGACCACCGCAAGCAAAACCATTTCTCATGTGATTAGTTACTCCACGAGGCCATAACTTTTCATATAAGCGGGCACTTGCGTAATTATTAACTGCTCCGGCAAGACCTTCAACTCCTTGTAACATTCCTTGTAATCCTTGCGTTCTGACTGCCATTAACTGTTGATTCAAGCCGACAGCTTTGTTATATTCATTAATAGCGTCTTGATACATAATTTGACTATTAGCATTTCGAGCATTAACTCGTTCTTGCCTATTCAAATCATATCTTTGACGTTGATAATCTTTCTTAGCTCCATACAATTTATTTCGAGCAAGTTGAGCATTAATTGCAAGATTTGCTACACTATTTCGAGCAGTTTGAACATTACTTGTGTTATCAGTAATATATCGAGCAGCTCTACGTTCTTGTGTGCCAAGTTCTTGTAATTCCTCACTTATATCATAATCTGTACTATATTGAACAGCATCTACTTTATTACCTTTCGGAACATGAAGTGTAGATTCAAATTCAATAGCCTTTCGATTAGCACGAGTATTAAGAGCGTTACCTACAATTCCAAACAGTGAACTTGCAAGATTCATACCAAGTCCAAATTCATTAAATCCGAACTTAAATGCAGAACCACCGCCAGCACTTGCAGTAGTTTGAATCGGAGGTAAAGTAGTAAGTTTAGGAGCTGAAACTCCGGTAAGACTATAAGGTGAAGCATATCCACCAAAAGGTCTTTTCTTTCTTACCATTCCACCACAACGCATAACCGGAGCATCATTACGAAGTCCTAAAGCAGTAGCATAAAGTTCTTGAGCTTCAAACAAATCTTCTGTTTTAGCATCAATAGCTTCAGATTCACCACGAGCTTTATTCATTCTATAAACTAACTTTTCAATATTACGAACATTTGTTCCAGTTTGTAATTTGTTAGTTTTACTCTTATCTAATGCAGACAAAGATAATGTAACTCCATCAGCAAGTTGAATAACTTGAGCTTCTTTTTTACCTTTCATATCAGTAAGTTTCTTTGCGTAATCAGCGAAAGTACGATTTGTTCCGGGAACTTTAATCGTATCACTGAATACTTGACCACCTTCAGGAGTTTCACGAACAACTTCACCAGCATACATTCGACCATTTTTAGCGCCGCCGCCTTCAATTTCCGAATCTCCATATATGATTCCAGTTTCACCAGTAGCAGGATTATATTGTTCATGTGTTTGACCATAAGCAACAACACTATTAGATGAATTAGGAACTACTTGACCGCCGGTGTTTAATTTTCTACGACCAATCATTCCACCTAATTTAGCATAAAATCCTGTACCTTCAGAGTAATTACCAAGATTACTTTGTCGAATAGTTGCAACATCATTTTCAACTTTATCTTGCATATTACCCAAAGTTTGCTGACGTTCCATTTCAGCTTGTTCAGCTAAAAGTTCTTGACGACGACGTTCTTCTTGACGCTTTTTCTTACGTCCAGTAAACAGACCAACGATGCCACCAATTAATGCGCCGATACCAGCACCGATAGGGCCAAGCCAAGAACCAGCAGCTGCACCAGTAGCAAGCGCCGCAGTTCCACCAACAGCAGCTCCAATTCCTAATCCAGTTCCAGCTCCACTTAAAGCGCTACCACCTACGATACCTTCGCCATCAGCACTATATTTAGATTCATCAATATCACTGGCTTGAACTCGCGTACCCCATTGAACACTACCGGGGTCATTAATACTTGTTCCACCCCAATAAAATTTCCTACGAGGAGTTCCAACAAGTCCACCGAATTTAGCAGTAATACCACGAGAAGTTAAAACTTCATTATTGATTTTGTTCTGCATATTTGCATAGATAAGTTTATCATTAGCAATTAACTTATCTACATAATTCTTAACTGGGATTCCAGTATCATCATGCTTTCCATCATGATATAAGAAATCAATCATATCATTACCGAAAAAACTATTACCGGAATTACGAGCCATTCCTAAATAATCAGCAGTAGCATCATGTGTTGAACGAATACCACCGAAATTATATTTTTTACGATTAGTTTTACTCATATCTTCAACATAATTATCAGGATTATCATTAATACTAAAATTAGAAAATAATCTATTTCTAATCATATCATAATCATTAGAACTATTATTCTTAAATATTTCTAATTCAGATTTATCTCTTCTTTTATTACCAGTAGTATATTCTTTAATAATACTATCTGTATTACGTTCATTAGCACCTTTTAACAATTTCTTATATTGTCTAAAACCAGTTCGACCTACTCGATATGCAAGATTAGACATAAGATTAACAATAGGTTGAGGTAAAGTATTGAAATCATCAATACCATATTTCTCAGAATAAATATCACGAACATCATTGTAGGCTTTCGCCATACGACGATTTAATTCAGCATCAATTTGTTTTCTTGTTGCTTTACCTTTTGCTTTAACAGATTTAGTAAAATCAGAAGTATCATTTAACTTAAAACCGGGGCCAATAGTATCATCACCACCTTCATACGAGGGATAAGGATAATAATATTTACCATCTTTTGAACGTGAACGAACAGTTTTAAGTTTACCATTTTCTTTAACACGAACAAATTCTTTATCACCAGTCAATTCGTTATCCCAAATATGTTGAGAATACTCATTAATATAACGAGTAACTTGACGAAGACTATCAGGATTAACTTTACGATTAGACATACCATTAAAAGTTTGAGTAACACGACAAGTGGGCGTGCAACCTCCTGCCCCACCGGGGAGCGAGGCCGAAGGCCGAGCCGCACAAGTTGTTACAAATTACCTTTGATTATTACGATTATCAAGAATCCATTCAGGATTAACATCAATGAGTTCCCAAAGTCTGTTATTATCACTATTATTAAACTTCATTATACAATAAACATATTGACAAATGAACTTATTAATATCATACCATTTAGCTTTACGTTTTAATGCAGATTCATCTACAACTAAATCAGTAATCATAAAAGGTATTTGTTTGTGTATATCATTAATATTATTAAATCTCCAAAGATTTACTTTATTAACACCAGTTGTACCATTATACCAAATATCATTAAATTTAACAAGTTTATAACCAGTACATTGGTCATCATTATGAACCAATATAGCATTAATAGTTTTCTCAAATTCATTAATAGTAGGTAACAGATTATTAACAATATCAACTCTGTCTTTCCAAGCAATATTATTTAATAACTTATTATAATTACTATTGTCGTTAAGAATAAATTTAATATATGATTCTTTAACAAGTTGATTATTATTATCATCTTTTAAGAATCGACCATAATTATTTTTAGATATTGCATAAATGCCGTGTTTATCAAACCAGAATAATCCATTTCGATTGGTAATACCTACAATAGGATTATAGTCATGGAATGAAATCCAAGCATTAGCAATAGGACTAAAACTAATTGTGAATTGTTTATTATCAACATTTTGGACTAAATATAAGATATTAGTATCTTCATTAAATGCCCAAATTCTACCATTATTCTTAAACGGATTAATTACATCTTTTGCAAGATTACCGTCAAACCATTTAAGAGCATTAAGAGCAGTCATATTACTTACTTTATCTCCATTGATATTGAAAATACGTCTATGAACTGCATCAATAACAAAATAACCAATAACATTAACATGAGTATCAAAATAACTTTGACAACCTATATAACCACTGGGACTATATGTAACCTCTTGAGGTTCCATATTAAATATATCAGCTGTACCTAAATACGAAGTACCTTCATCAGTATTAGAAAGTGTATCACGAAGTTGCAATAAATGCAAACCGTATGTTTGTTGAATATAAAGATTTTTATTGTCAGTTTTTAATGCGATAATTTCACCTCGATTAAAAGGCATATCTTTATAATCATCACTTCTAAATAATCGCCAATTAAGATTAGCATTTTCAGCACTCTGTAATTGACTACGAATTATACGATAAGGATGGTCTTGAGTTCCGGGAATTTCTTCAAAATAAGTAAATGTTTCAATTCCATTCTCATTGTAAACAGGAGAATAACCTTTACCAACACTACTATTTATGAAATTATCAACTTGATAACTTAATTGATAAAATTCGCGTAACTTATTACCACGTTTATCGTGATATTTGAAAGATTTATCTACATTATTAACACTGAATCGAGCAAGAATATTGAATTTACTTTCAAGAGGGACAGTAAATATCCAACGATAAACAGTAGCATTACTGTCTAATTCTTTTGCTTGAGTATCACCATAACGATAATCAGATGATGGAGCAGTAGCTCGAAGTGTTATATATCCAATAAATGTATCACCAACTAATGAAGTTATTATTTCAGAAGAACCTTTAATATTAATTACATTAGATGCAATTTGAAGTTTCTGATTATTAACATCAGAATAAAGTGTTTCAGAATTATTAATTAAATCAGCAATATATCCTCTTGCCCATTCTTCATTATCTGTACCTTTATTAAATCCATCAAAACCTTTTTCAATACGATAATAACTGTCGCCAGCAATATTGTTTTGAGAACTAATATTAGCATTGATATATTCAAGTGAAACATCTTTAGTTGCACGAGAAGTATCAATAGTAAGACTATTAATGTCAGCATCTAAGAATCGAGTTCCAGATTCATTAGGATTTGTATCAAATCCATTAAAATCTTCACCTTTCCATTTAGCTGGAAATACTTTTATATCATCATCAAGTTCTTCATTTTTAACAAATTTAAGAACATCAGTTTCAAAGTATAGAGGTTTAAGTTTACCTCGAATACTATTTATTTTGTTATAGAGATATTCAAATGTGTAAAATCTTGCATTATCTCCACCAAAAGGATTTTTATAAGTTTGGTTTTTACCAAAATTGTTAGTTTCAGTATCTCGCATTGCGAAACCTTGTGTAACAATTCGAGAATTATTAATATTATGTTCAACAAAGAAATAAACTATTGAACTAATATATTTATTCATTAAATCTGTTTTACCAGCAAGATTAGCTTTGATATTAATATTAGGACTTAATGTATAAGTAGGATTCCATTCAGAAGAAGTAGAATATAATTGGGTTAACCAATTAAATGTCGGAGCAGTTAAACCTTTAATTTTATAACTTAATCGAGCTTCAATTAAAATATATTTAGTTTCTTTTGCATCAAGATTAATTACGAAATTAGTTTTGGTATTAATTGTATTACCAATAAATGTAGATTTACTATCAGATGCTAAAAGATTAGATTCAGAAACTTCATAATACCCAGTTTCAACTTCAGATTCTTCTGAATCAATTTGTTTAACTACCGATGTAGCATCATAAACTTTTGTAGTTAAATTTATACCAGCAGGTATCAGACTATCTCCACCAAATGTAGGACTACATTCAACACCAATTAATTGGCTCGATGTACTCTCACTTGTTATTTCTAATACTACAACTTGATAATCAGAAGGATTAACTCCACCTTCAGAATCTTCAGTTGTATACGGTAATGGAAGACTTGGTAATTTCAGTTTACCTTTTGTTAAAGAACGACCTTTTGCTTTAACAGTTGCGTGTCCAGTTGAAACTCCGTATAAAGTGAAATAACGATTACGAGCTATTGTAGGATTCTCACTACCAACTCCAGTTTTAGCAATTTCATCTACTTGTTCAGTAGCATCAATATTAGGTAAACTCTTCCAACTCGGACTTATAATCTTACTAATATTTTCAGATTTATAAGGAATTTTATGAGCATTTTGATTAGTAGAACCTACGGGATAAGCTTCAATATCATAATTATTAGCTTTCCAAGGAATATGATGTATATTTACAAGGTCACCTTTATAATCATAATATCCAGCGTAAAGAACATAAACTTCACCACTCTTGAAATAACGTCGAGTACTATTAATATAAGAAGAACTCGGATTCCAACTTAATTGAACATCAAGATTGTTCTCTGTAAATTCTTTAAGTTCACTATCAAGTTTACTATAATCAAGAGTTTTTACATTACCTCGAATAAGTCTATTATTGAAATTAACAAGAGTATTATCTCGAATATATGATATATTTTTAATAAAAATATCATCAAGACTTATAGTGGATAAATATGAAACATCACTTACAATATGAGTAGTACTTACACCACTAATTGAAATATCATCAGTTTCATATGATAATTGAGCTTCGTCAGTAATATAAACAATAGCAAACCGGCAATGTTTATATTTAATACCATTATTTCTAAAACTAATAGTAATATTTTTATTGATTTCGATACCTAACGCATAATCTTCTTCGTAATTACCACAAACAATGAGTGATGTACTCAAAGGAGAATAGTTTGTATAAGTACCATCATCAAGACGATATTTAATTGCTATTTGATAAGCACCAGTTTTAAGATTACCACCGTCTTTAACTTCTAATTGAAGTTCAGAATAAGTAACATTTGGAATAAGATTAAATGAATCAACTTCATCAACAGTGATGTCATATCCTATTGCAGTATCATCTCCATTGTTACCATCATAAAACGGATCAGTTAGATTAATAATTCTTGTTTCATTTGCTGATTCATTAGTTCCTTCAGTAAATGTAACAATTAAATTTTCTTTATAATTGTATATATAATCTCCATGAATTGGTCTATCAATACTGAATCCAAATGCACCCGATGTACTATACAAACAACGTTTTACAGTTGGGTTATTATCATCAAGATTAAGATATATAATAGCGTCGTTAGTTTGTAAATCAGATTTATCTGCATTATTCCAGTGTTCTACAACGCAAAAAAGTACAACACCAACATTAGTTGGAATTGTACCTATAATATTATATTTGTGATTATCGGCATCACTATAAATATAAGGAATGATATGCCGATTTGTCGGATGATTTTCAAGAATATCATCTAATTCACCTATGAAATAAAATCCTCTTTCATTAAAATAACTTTGACCTTTATTATCAATAGTTATATTTTTAGCATATCGCAAAGATTTATCTTGTGCAATATGAGGTGAATTATCTAAATCAAGACCTAAAACTTTCATAATTTCTATTATTCTAATGTACGAAGAATAGTAGCAATATTCTCTCGACGGTCGTTACTAAATTTGTTACAAGAAACTCGAACTTGTATTCTCATTCTATCGAGTTCTATCGCAGGATTTGTATAAGGATTGTTTGCTGTAAGACTTACAACCGGATGTTTATAACCTCTTAATAACATTTGTTTAAGAACATAAAGTTTAAGATATTTTTTAAGAGGGCCGTTATTATAAATAAGAGGAACATCCATATTTATAATACTGTCATAAACAACAGGCAAAGCTCTATATCTTAAATGAATAGTTCCATAATCAACGTTAGTATGAATCCAGTTATTACTAATGTAATAATAAGGTTGTTCTTTATCAACAGGAGCATGATTAAAACTATTATTTTTATCACCGGGACTTGTTATATCTGCATTTGGAATACCGGGATAAGGAGTATATGTCGGAACAGTTGTTACTTTTTCAGTAATAGTATCTTTGTTAAATTCAGCTGAATTTTTAAGAACAGCTTTTTTATTATTTATAATGACATCAATTACACCACGAAAATCCCACGGTAATTGACAACGATGGTCATCAAATTCAATATCTTTTTCTACATTAACATAGGCTTGAATGAATTTAAGTTCTTCCAAAGCATTTGCAACCCAAATAGGAAAACGACTTACAAAGTCATCACTTTGTATATTATAATCGTTATACATATCTGGAATTAATGTAGCACTACTAATGAATATATTATTATCAATCATAAAGCATTATTTTGTTTAGGAAGATTATTTCGATATAGTTTAATAGCTTCGTCAGGATGATTAAAACAAATTGCAAGAATTTTATTGAAACAATTAAGTCTTCGATTTGTTGCAATTTCATCAACAGTTTTACCTTTCATTGCAAAAGGTGTTCTGTCAATAGTTTTTTCACCATTTTCATAAGCACTACTTGTGTGACCAAATTTGAATTTGTAATAAACACTTTGTGGTATTCGACCTTTGACTTTATGATATACAGCTTTTATACACCAGTCATAATCATAATATATGAAATAAGGAATACCATTTGGATTATCAGCAGTTCGTATATTAATACCTTGTTCTAACAATTTCTTTTTTAAATCTTTTGTAGCACCCCAATCGACAACACTACATACATCACCGGGCATCGTCTTTTTATAGTAAACATAAACGTAACCTACAGAACTACCAAAAGAATAATTATTACCTTTACATAATAAATTAGCTATCTCATTATTAACTTCATCTTGCATATAAGTATACATTTCAGAAGGTAATTCTTTAAGAGCAGCAAGAGTTTCTATATCATCATCAAGTTTATCAAGACGTTCATAAACTAAATAATTATAACTACGAATATAACTCATTAGTTTAGTACCAAGTATAGCATCTTGTTTTTTATTAAAATAAATCTTACTACGATTATCAATATCGAATACTACTGAAACATCAACACCGGCTTCTTGATATTTAGCAAGATTATCTTTGATATTATAAATACAATCATTGCGTCGTTCATAAGCAAGATGTAATTGTTTAATTAAAGAATTAAGTTGTATTTGAACTTCTTTAACGAAATCTCTCCAATAATATTCGTTATCAACCATAATGATAGAAACATGATATTAATCTTGGCCATTACCACGTTGAGCAATAGTAGGATTATTATTATTCGTTTTAATATCCAAATCTTGAGGATAAATACCAAATTCAGTTTTAAGTATTTCTTGAATTATACTTTCAAGCATATCATTAGGTAAAGGTAATTCAATATCTTGACCATCTTCATTCTTAAAGAACGAAAGAACTTCATCAGGATTTTCAAATATACCTGTAATCATTACTTCATTAATTGGTCGTCTATCATCAATATCTTTTGTACCAACTTTTTCAGCAATAATTATATGACCGTTTAATATAATATAAGCTCGTGGATACCCGGTGGGAGAGCAGGTTGGACGCCCATTTTGACGCAGTTTAAGAGATGTAATAGAACTTTCATACATATATCCATTACCAACAGTATCACCTACAAATGCAAAAGGCGCATCACTTTGTATGCGCACTGGTGTAGGAACTTTGTACTTTGTTCCTAACAATCTAATTTTATTAGCAACTCGATATTCAGTAGGAAGAATATCACTATATTTCAACTCTTCAACAGGAGCAATAAAGGTAAGTTTAAGAATATCATCTATTCCATTTTTCTCAACGCTTTGTCGGATACGATTTGCAAACATAGTTTTAATCATATCCTTAACACGTTCTTTAAGTTCGTGATTATTAGGTTGATTAACCATGTTTGCAATACGAGCTGCATATTGATTAAGTGTTCCCATATCTTACTTATTTAGATTCAAAAGATTAGCAATAGTATTTTGTTTTTTCCAAATATATTTTTCATCATCAGGATTAAATCCTTCTACGATATTATATTCAAGAGAAATAAAACCAATAGGTGTTTCTTTAATAGGGTCTTTAATAAGAAAAGTATAAGCAGACTTCATACCTCTACTTTCAAGTTCATCTTTATAACATCTGTCTTGAAACTTATGTTTACTAACATCATTACAATAATGACGATTTCTAACAAGAAGATTGTGAAATAAATAAGGAAAATTATTAACAAGAACATCCTTAAAAGATTTCTTATAAGATACTACATAACAATCATAATCTTCACCAACAACAGTGTATTTATCCATTTCTACACCATTAATGAAATGACCGCCATTATGAAAATAAGCAATATAAACAGCATTAGCATGAATAGTATCTCGAATAGAAGCACATATCTTATCAAGTTCTATATAACAATTACTTTTTTCAATAGTAAGTTTTTGTTCTTTACGTTTAGGAAATAACCATTCTTTTAGATAAATACCAGCAATCGTACTTATGGATGTTATTATAGCTACTATAATAGCTGTATAATCGAACATAGATAGGCGTATAAGAGGATTAATATTAATAGGTATATTATATTGGGCTACTAACAAATATACGTTAAAATAGTCGATTTCCCACTATATTCACTATAAAAAAGAGGTGCTACATTAGTAACACCTCTCACCATTTCAATTCAATCTTTAACAATATAAATTGTTATATTACTAACAATTTATTTCTTCACTTTCTTACCAGTGGTCTTTTTACCACCTTTCTTTCCACCACATGCCATAGTAGTAATCATCTTAATTAATTAATGATTTTGTTTATAATCAACACCAATCTTTTTTAGAATCGGTTTGAATATCCAACTCCAAGCAACTGGTGCAAGAATAGCAGAATTAATAAGAATTGTAGTATTCTCATATCCACCTGCTACATATCCTGCGGCAATAGTAAAACAACTAATTAGCATAACCAGTCGTTTAGTCCATGTACCAACAGATTTATCACCATTAATATCATCTATTACTTTAATGAGTATGTATGTTAAAACATTCACACAAAGCATAAATGATAAATCGAAATGAGTACTGAATAACTCAACAAAAGGTTCTACGAGTTGTTCCATTTACCATTCATCAATTTCATCGACCATCATATTTCTTATTTGGAATATATTTTAAGAAACTAAAAGGAAACAATTTCTTTCTAAAATCTTTATCAAATTCTAAACTTCTTGCTTCACCTTCAAAACAAATATCCTTATAAGCTCGATTATAAGGAGGTAATATAATTTCAATTATCCAACTAATAACGTAAGCAATTAAAGGAATAATCGGAGTTAGTAATAAACACCACCAAGAATAATTTGTAGTAAGACTTAATATGATACTAACCAACAAACTTGTA
>OLPB01000339.1_pt1 | contig 29655 bp, 25 predicted proteins | sample 1672001 | NCBI WGS metagenome assembly OLPB01 (sample SAMEA3136635, study PRJEB25190) | human gut metagenome | biome: human gut; feature: human-associated habitat; material: faeces | place: Austria | collected 2013 | reverse complement strand
TTAGAATACATATTTCTTATATGTTACAAAACAAATCAGCACGGTTCGTGCAATAATTCAACAAATTAGAAGATTATAAAAAGAATATTGATAATTGTTTTTGGAGTTCCATTGTGGTGATGTTTTCTCTATTGTTAAGATCTGCTCATGGTTATGCGTATAAGGAGCATATGAAATAGAACCTAAAATAAAAAGCCATGTTTTGTTTGTGAGATGTTTGTTATTCTCATTTTATTCATTGTAGAAAAGACCTAATGTCACAGGAGTCCTACCACAGCTTCTTTTGATATTAGGTCTTTTTTATTGCAGAAATTGCAGAAATAGGAGGAACAAAACAATTTTTTATGAGCAGAAAGAAAAAGAATAGAGTTTATGTCGGTTTGGATGCACTGGACATAAAAGTGGACACAACAAAGATTTTAGAAAAAAATTATTATACTTTTAATAACAATATCAATGATGAAATAGGTCATTTACAAGCTGTAAAAGATGGATACTTATTACATTTATGTTTGCCAAAGGTATTGAGAAAAGACAACACAATCCCATTTTGCAAAGAAGATTTCAAACATATTGAGAATGTTTTAGCGTGTGTGCAAACACAATTAGAAAGCCTATTCGATAATGATATCTATGAAACAATAGTACGTTCATGTGAAGTGAACGCCACAGCAGAACTATCTGACATATCAAAAACAGCACCTATGTTAAAGTTACTTGCTACAATTCTTCTAACAAAAGGAGAGAAACTATTTATTTGTGCAACAGGAGAACAAACAGGGAAACGTTATGAAGCTGTGAAATGCTTATGTTCTGGACAGCAAATTGAGTCGATCAAAACAGCGCAGTTGTCAAATTCAAGAGTGAAATTAAAGTTATATGACAAATCAAAAGAGAAAAATATAACAGACAGGGGATTGTTACGAATTGAGTTCATTTATTCGGCTAGAGGATTAAAAGTAGCAAAGACAGGAAAAACACTTGCAGAATTTCTAAAATCAGATTCCATTTTATCTCTTTTAAGTTGGTATCGGAAAGATTATAAAGAACTGTTAATTGACTGTTATTGGAATAATAAGGACAGATATAGTTTGAATGATGAATACAACGTACCAGTATATGAAGAAATGATAACAGTAATTTACAATGACTTAGTTTCACATGAAGGACAGCCGTTGTCAGTAGCGTTAATAAATAAAAACCTCATAGAGATAGATTACGAACTATTTAAAAGAGCTTGCAAGAGGTATTATCCAAAGCTGAACAGCGCACAAAAGGCGTGGGCAAGAGTACAGAAGTCAGGAGAGATACAAGTAAATACTGGTGTAATTGATGAATTTGTTTCCATCAGTAGGCAAATTATAAATGGTTAAAAGCGGACGTGCGTGTCCGTTCTCGTACATGTGTAACATACGACAAACGTTGAAAATACGCTTGTTCTCTTAAAATTTGATCAAGCTAAAGAAAGGACATACACCAATATAACACAACAGAAAAGGGGTGATACATTGGAAACAAAACAAAGGGGCAGACCGAACATTTGTAGGGGAACAAAACAAAGGAAACAGGACTTTAATAGTAAACTGAAAGCATACTCCCCTACTGCTCTTGATAATGTAATTACTATAGCAGAGAATAGTTTTGATGCTAACACAAGACTAAAGGCAAATATGTTTCTTATAGAAAAGGCAGTAGGAAAGAATTTTTCCCTATTAGAACAAAACAATGATGCAGAACATAACAAACAAACTCATGTAACTCTACAGATTATAGAACCCAAACAGGATATAGATATAGATAAAATTAACAACGAGATAACAGAAACGCTCACAGACAATGATGATAACGAGCCTTGGGAACCATGGGGCGCAGAGATATATAAACCATAGAGAAATGTACACCTAGACATTAAAAGCCCTTTAAATAGGCAAATACGAAGCCACAGGGCATAATATGAAAGGAGAATTTAAGAATGTATTTTAATAATTCAAATGATAGACGTAACAAGAACAATAAAACAATGGCAGAGCTAGAGAGACAGCAAGAACGACTTGTTAGAATCTACAACAGTGTATTTCACGCAATATCAGATATGAAATCTTCAAAAGATTATTTATCTACAAGGAATCTGTTGAATGTGTTTTCCTCAGAAGAGGGAGTAAACACAGTTGATATCTATAAACTGCGGAAAATGCTTGATAGCAAGGTTGTAGAGCTGTTAGAGGAAAACGAGAAACAGATGCAGAACATTCAGAAAGATATTGATAACATTAAGTCAATCAAAGTTGAGGAAAGCACAGAACAGTTGAAAGAACTGGATTTACGCAGTAATAACATACTCTACAAATATATGTCATTGTTACATATGAATGGGATTCAAGAAAACAGTGATCGGAGGCGCATTGGTTGTTGGGCGAAAGCACCAACACGAGAAGAAGCAGTTGCACTTCAAAAGCTTTGCGCCTTACCTCAATACTCTGGACTGTTCACAGAGAAACAGAGAGCTGTTATTGTAGAGAACGCAAAGAATCCGGATGTTGTGAAGCATAAACAGGCTATGAAGCCACTGATAGAACAAAAACAGAGAGAGTTAAGCAAGTCGTACATGGAGGGTTTCAACTTGAGGAATATTCAAAAGAAAGTATCCAATGACTTAAAGGATACCATAAAGGAGGGATAGCGTATGAAAAAAATTGTTTCATCACGAGAATTGACGGAGAGTGCAAAGAGAGTCGCTCAATCAAAGAGGGTCAAAAGCTTACAAGACAGGAAAAATTATGTTATGAGTGAATTACAGGATTGTCCACCGTTGTTATGTCTTAATGAACTAGCAAACAAATCACGGCTTCCATACCAGTTATTAAGAAGATTGATTATTGAGGAAAACAAAATCCCATACGTCAAAATAAGTAACAAGTATTATATCAATTATAATCATTTCTTACAGTATATGGATGAACTAAGCTAGGAGGGAGAACAAATGGAGATCAAAAAGGAATTTACAGAACAGGAAGTCTACGAGATTTCATTAGATGCTTTTAAACAAGTACATAAATTATCATATTTCCTACTGCATAGGGCATTGAAGAGTGTTCTAAGGAGATTACCAGAAGATTGTGTTATTTATCTATTAATGCAAGAAATGAGTGTAAACCACAAAACAAAAAATGTCTGAATTGACTATACAATTTCAAGAGAACATTCAAAACAGAACATATTTTACAGTAAAACAGAACAGAATAGCCACTATGACAAGGTTGTTTGTAACAAATTGTTTTCAAATTGTGTTTGTTCTATGTTACAAATAGTAATTTGTCGTATAGTTTGAAACAAACAATCTTGCCATAACAAACAGATAAGGAGAACAAAACAATGATAGATTTTAGATAAGATAAGAGGATTTATATATTATGATACTTGATTTTAATGAACTTTTCAAAGTTGATGCTTGCGTTTCCAGTTGTTCTAATAGTATGATAAATACAACAGGTGTACTGGAAAACATAGAAGATATGAAGAAAACAGACATTTTGGCAAAACATGGGAACGAGATTAAATATTATAGTACCGACAAAGAAAGCTACTACTATTTCCGTATTCCAGACAAATCAGTAAAAGGGGGAGCTTACCGCAGAAAGAAAACAACTAGAGAGAAAATAGAATCTGCATTGTGTGAGTACTATCTTAACAAGGAAAAGGAACAACTCAAATCCTTGCAAGATGATAACATGACATTAGAGCAACTTTTCTATGAGTTCATGGAACACAAGAAAGAAAAGGTCAGCGTAGGAACTATAAGACGTATGGTATATGACTGGAAGAGATATTATCAAATAAAGCCAGAATTTATAAACAAGCCATATAAGGACATCACACCTATTGACGTGGATGATTTCCTAAATAACATAGTGAACACAACAGAAATCAAAGACAAGGCATTCTGCAATATGTGTGGAATCCTAAAACAAACTTTTGGTTATGCAGTCTCAGCAAGGTATATATCAGCAAACGAGAATCCTTACCGTGTTGAGGTAAACAAAAAGAATATCATACGAACCAGAAAGAAATCCAGTAAGGAAGAAGTCTACAACGAACATGAGAAACAGTTACTCTTTGATGAACTAAACCGTAGATTGCAGAACAATCCAACAAACACAAATATCCTTGCTATAATGCTTGAATTCGAGTTAGGAACACGTAGAGGGGAAATACTTGCAATTAAGAATTCAGACGTACAGAATGGCAAAATACACATTCACAGGCAAGTTATAGTAGACTGTGATATATCAACTATAAGTAATCCTAAACTCACTGGATGGCACGCAGTTGAATATACTAAGTCAGATGCAGGAGACAGATACATCCCATTAACACAAAAGGCACAAGAGTATATAAAACAGATACAAGAGATTAACAAAAAGACTGGGGAATGTTATCAAGATTTTTTGTTTGTACAGAACGGTTACTTAGTAAATCCCAACAAGTTATATAATCTTCTCAGAGATATTTGCAAGCGTTGTATTAACATTCCTTTAAAGGGAACACACAGAATCAGAAAAACATGGATTTCTACTCTTGCATCACAAGATATTCCATTGAGTGTAGTTAGTAAGATTTCTGGTCATGCAGATGAAAAAACAACAATGAAGTATTATGTTTTTAATACAAACAGCGAAGAGGAAACAAAGAAGTCAATTTTGAGTGCTTTAGGGGATAACACAACATCTAGTAATGAAGAACTAAAAAACGTGACAAATCGTGACAACAACATAATTTTATTTCCGAATAATAAAAAAGCGGAAAACCCTTGTTATAAAAGGACTTTCCACTAATAACATATTTTCTTTTGGCGGAGGCATGTGAGAATCGAACCCACCCGGGACGTACCACGCCCCACACTGGTTTTGAAGACCAGGAAGCACACCAGTTACTCTTCTGCCTCCATAATGCTTTGACATTCTGTTGTTGATATATTTATCAAGAAACGGAGCAAACGCCAGCTGATATCTGGTCATCCGCTCCGCTACCTGATTCTATCCTAACAGAATCTTTCTTTCCTGTAAATCACAATTACTTACAGCAATTCCTCTGCCATCTTCTCAATGTCTGCTTTGTTCTGATCATCCATAGAAGACATGATCTTTACTGAAGTCTCAAGCCATGTGATGTTTTTGCTCTTCTCAAACATTCCTGTCATCACTTTACCGGCCATAGAAGCCCAGGATCCGTTCTCGATCAGACCAATTGTCTTGTTCTGATAGTTACGCTCTGTCAGGTGTTCGATAAAAGTCTTCATGAATGGGAAGATGTCTCCATTATAAGTTGTTGTAGCAAGAACAATCTTTCCATAACGGAATGCCTCTTCCACTGCCTCAGCCATATCTTCACGGGCAAGATCTGTAACAACAACTTTCGGACACCCTTTTTCTTTCAGTTTCTCAGCAAGAAGTTCCACTGCCTTCTTTGTATTTCCATAAACAGATGTATAAGCGATCATAACGCCTTCAGACTCTGTTCCGTAAGAAGACCATGTATTATACTGTCCAATGTAATGCTCCAGATTCTCTGTAAGAACCGGTCCATGCAGTGGGCAGATTATCTGAATATCCAGTGTTGCTGCAACCTTCAAAAGATTCTGAACCTGTGCTCCGTATTTTCCAACAATTCCGATATAGTAACGGCGTGCTTCGCAATCCCAGTCTTCCTCTACATCAAGCGCTCCGAACTTACCGAATCCATCCGCAGAGAAAAGAACCTTATCCTTGCTATCGTATGTTACCATTACCTCCGGCCAATGTACCATCGGTGCAAATACAAATGTAAGCTCATGTTTTCCAAGTGTCAGTGTATCTTTATTCTTCACTTCCAGCTTGTTCTCGTCTGCAAGTTTCAGGTCACGGAAAAAGTTTCCGATCATTGTAAATGTCTTTGCATTTCCAACCACCTTTGTATTCGGATATACTTCCAGAAATTTCTGAATATTTGCTGAATGATCCGGCTCCATGTGCTGAACGATCAGGTAATCAGGTGTTGCTCCATTCAATACATCTGCAATATTCTTCAGCCACTCATCGCCAAAAGCTGCATCCACTGTATCCATAACCGCAATTTTCTCATCATTGATCACATAGGAATTGTAAGCCATGCCATTCGGCACAATATAGTGACCCTCGAATAAATCAATGTTGTGATCATTTACACCTACATATAAAATGTCATCTGTAATTCTCATATTATGCTCCTTCTCTGCCGAACTATCAGCAGTCTTTTCATTACCGCTCCCACTGATCTGTGAGCAGCACTTTTTTCGTTACTGTACACTCTCGTGTGAACAGTAACCTTTTTTCTTTTATTACTGAATAGAGTATAGCGCAAACCGCCCTCAGAATCAACGTTCATTCTCATATTCTCGTTTCTTTTTTGAAAACATGTTACTGTTCACTTCCATATCTATCACTCCACTGTTCAACACAGAATATGCACATTTTGCCTTGAATCCAAAGATCAGACCATGCACTCATGAAGTTCTTCTCTCTCAATCCCCTTTTCCTGCATTACATGCTTGATCTGTTCTATCGCCTCAAGCGGTGCCGCCCAGGCAAGTCCACAACCGGCCGAGATTACTCTTGGCACCGGAATCAGCCTGCCCGGTACCTCCTCTGCCTTACATGCTTTTTCCATTGCCATCGCATCCGCAGTTGTGTGAAATGTCACCACAAGTTTTAATTCTTTCTTTCGCATTTATGAGATCTCCTGTTTTCCTTTTATCTTTCTCAAAAAATCACAGATTGCCCAGGCAATACTCATACCTGCCGCAATCCCTAGTGCATATAAAAATGTATCTCTTCCATAATTCCACGCCTGATGTAAATCCCCCTCAACAACGCTTCTCATGCAATAATAAAGTGTGCTTCCGGGAATCAGCGGAATTACTGATGTTACAAAAAATGACGTCGAAGTACTCCTGCAACTACGTGCAAGTATCTCCGCATATAAGTCGATTCCAAAAGCTGCTGCCAGTGTTGGAAAAAACACACCACCCCAGCATTCTCTGCAGATGATAAATAGCAGCCAGCCCAGAAAACCGCCAAGCGCCGCCAATGGAAGATGTTTCTTCTTCATATGAAACAATATGCCAAATGCAACCGAACCCGCTGCACCTGTAAATAATTGAACAATATACGTCATCAACCAATCCTCCCAATCAGAAATATTGCTCCGATAAATCCAAGTGCAAGCACTGCTGCAAGAAGCATTGCCTCTATAAAACGCATAACCCCAGATATCGTATCTCCAATCAATATATCACGAATTGCATTTGTTGCCATCAATCCCGGGATCAATAACATAATATCACCAATCATAATCTTATCCACGTGCAGAGCCGGAAAAAGCCTCGCCATAACACAAATAAAACATCCCGCAAGAAATGATGCCACAAATTGAAACGTCACTTCATTCATGCAATACTTTCTTATATGTCTCTGTGCTCCCCAGATTAAGATGCCTGCTAATCCGGCCAGTAATGCATCCCAAAGATTTCCTCCATAGAAAAGCGCAAAACTAAAAGCTGCCAGAATACTCCCTGCGAGTTTTCCTGTCTGTGTCGGAACAACTTTGTCAATCTGATCGAAGACTTCCCTGAGTTCTTCAGGAGACATAGGATTCTGGCAAAACTGTCTACTCAAATGATTCAATTTCTCCAGCTTCTCAAAATCATTTCCTCCGGTCTTTCGGATTCTCCTTGTCTGAGTTCGTACATTTTCTTCTGGAAATTCCATTGTAATAACAATACTCGATGTGATCACGAACACATTCATCTGTGTTGCACCGCATGCATATCCCATACGGTTCAATGTATCTTCTACACGAAATATCTCCGCCCCGCTTGAAAGCAGCGCATCTCCGATATCAAGAAATACATGCAGATATTTTGTTGAAATATACATGCTGTTATCCTCACACTTTCCTTTTTCTCAACTCTCTTATTATAACCGAAACCAGACAAATAGAAAACATTTTTCATTACTAAAATGCTCCCTTTACCAAATTCACATTCAGTAAAGGGAGCAGGGCTTTTTACTATTTCATTTTACTCGATCACAACAGCAAATCCATCTTCGATTTCTTCTACTGTTGTTTTCTTTCCGTGATCCTTTGCAAATTTCTCCACATTTGTTTTCTGATGTGGTTCTGTCACAAGAACCTTTACCGGACTACTGTCACTTTTAATCGCTTCTGCTGTCAGCATCAATGGTTCTGGACAAGATAATCCTCTTGCATCTACTTCTCTCATAACTATTTTCTCCTTATTTTGCTTCGCTTCTCTTGTTTGTAAATGCGATTACAAAACATACAATAATACAAATAATTGCTGCGATCTTACCTGCTGGCGGAACAGCTCCGGCTACGATCTCACCTGTCTCAGCATTCAGTGCTGTTCCACTTGCTGCCAGGCCAAGGTTATGTGCAAGTGCTCCACCTGCAAACATACCGATCACTGTTACTCCTGCATCAGATGATCCCTGACCTGCAAGTACAAGCTGACGCAACGGGCATCCTCCTGCGAGAACTGCTGCAAATCCTACTGCATACATTCCAAGAATACTCCACAGGTGCTGGGAGTGAGCAATCACTCCAGGTGTATTGAATGCAAGAACAAAATGTCCTGTTGCAACATTGTATACAAGCATAACTGCGAAGAATCCTACAATGATTGTGATCAGGTCAAAGTTCTTCATAAGAATGATATCGCGGATACTTCCTGCGAAACACATTCTTGATTTCTGAGCAAATGCTCCAAAGAGAAGTCCACCGATCAGAGAAATAATGATTGGTGCATGCATACTTCCCGGACCTGCTGTACTACTCTTTAAAAGATTTGTTCCAAGTGCAAGTACAAGTACTCCGATCATAAGAAGTGGAAGTACACTTCCGCTCACTTTATTTGTCACATGTGCACGCCCAAGGCTGAAACCTTTCTTCAGTGCAAACACGCCTGTAGCAACACCAAGAGCAAATCCGATCAGTGCTACCCATGCATTCAGATCTCCGGCTGACATACGTATCACCATACGAAGCGGACATCCAAGGAATACAAGTGCTCCGATCACAAGAATCATTCCGAGTACAAAACGTACGATTGTGGAAGATCCTGCTGTTGCACGATATTCTTTTGTCGCAATTGAAATAATAAATGCACCGAGGACGATTCCGATGATTTCCGGTCTTGCATACTGTACCGGTTCTGCGGAATGAAGTCCAAGTGCTCCTGCTGTATCACGTACAAAACACGCAATACAGATTGCCATGTTCGCTGGGTTACCAAAATAAGCAAGTGTTGCTGCTACCAGACCCATTACGACACCGGCGATTCCCAGTTTCTTCTTTGAATCAAACAAATTCATTTCCTTTTCCTCTCTTTCTCTACAACTCTTTTATTGCACGAATTGCAAAATCGACCTCTTCTTCTGTATTGTAATGAGAAAAACTGAATCGGACAGCTCCCTGTTCTACTGTACCGAGTGCTTTGTGCATCAGTGGTGCACAATGTGCTCCCGGTCTGGTCGCAATCCCATAAACTTCATTTAATTCATCACTGACTTCAGAAGAGTCATAATCTCCCAGATTGAAAGTCACGATCGGAGCTCTTTCCTCTGCTGTAAAATCTCCATAGACTTTCACATCCGGGATCTGAGAAATCCCATCATAAAACCTGCGCATCAGATGAAGTTCTTTCTCACGGATCACATCAATTCCTGTACGGTTCAGATAATCAATCGCTGCGCCAAGTCCTGCAATCCCATGCCCATTAAGAGTTCCGGCCTCAAGTGCCGTCGGCATCTGGGACGGATGATGCATGTTATAAGTATCCACGCCACTTCCTCCACACAGAAGCGGACGAATTTCCACACCTTCCCTAACATAAAGCCCTCCGGTTCCCTGCGGTCCAAGCAGACCTTTATGTCCTGTGAAGCACAATACATCAACCCCAAGTTCCTGCACATCAATTGGATAAACACCTGCTGTCTGAGAAGCATCCACAACAAACAAAATATGCTTCTTCGATGCAATCTGTCCTACCCGTTTCAGATTGATCATATTTCCTGTCAGATTCGAAGCATGCGTACATACAATTGCTTTTGTGTTTTCACGCACTGCATTCTCCATCTCTTCATATGACAGATTTCCCTTTTCGTCACAGTTTAGAATTGTAAGCTCTACTCCCTGTTCCTGACACCAATACAGCGGACGCAATACTGAATTATGTTCCAGCACTGTTGTGATCACATGATCGCCCGGTTGAAATAAACCTTTTAATGCAATATTAAGACTCTCTGTAGAATTTGCAGTAAATGCAATTCTTGTCGGACTTTCTGCATGAAAAAAATCTGCAAGCTTTTCCCTTACTGCATAGATACTTCTCGAAGCATCGAGTGCAGCTTCTGTTCCGCCTCTCCCTGCATTTCCCATATGCTCGAGAGCATAGAGAATCGCCTCTTTTACTTCTTCCGGTTTCTGCAATGTAGTTGCCGCATTATCCATGTAGATCATAGGGCTTCTCTTCCTTTCTGTATGTGTTTATATCGTTTACTTTTCAGATACAAATCACTAGTTATAGTATACTTCTCTTTTCTGTTTCCGTCTAATAGGAATCCGTAATGGATCTGCCCTATTTATAGGCTTTTTCTATAAATAGGGCGTGTTATTTGCATTCACCTATCCCTGTATTTTCTTTCTTCAAATACATTCTCTTTATCATCTTTATAAAACGCTCTGCTGCCGGAAGCAACGGATATTCTGCATCATAGACAAGGTTGATCATTCTCTTTCCACCTTGACTGCCCAGTGGAAAAGCCAGAAGTGTTCCATTTTTCAATTCCTCTTCTGCCGCAAGTTTAGACAAAATCGTAACTCCCATCCCTTTACTTACAGATCTTTTGATTGTCTCCTGATTCTCCATCAATGCTGCAAGCTTCAGTTTCTTCATATCAATCCCTTGTTCTGCCAGCATTTTTTCTGCTTCTTTCTTTGTTCCGGATCCTTCTTCTCTTAAGATCACCGGCTCGTCCATGATCCAATCCGCCAATATTTGTCCACCACAAAGCTTTTCAACAAATTTCTCATTTGCCGGAGTAAGCACAACTAATTCGTCTTCATAAAATGGAAGATATTTACAGTTTCCTTTCTCAATCACGGTTCCTGTAAATCCAATATCAATATGATGGGAAAGAATCATATCGATAACACCTTTACTGTCTGTCTCAAAAAGCTTCAATTTTTCACCAGGATATTCTGCATGAAATATAGACATTACATTTGGAAGAATATATTGCGCCGGTACGGTTGAAGCACCAATACGAAGTACATTTCCCTCCGGTTTTATTTCTTTTCCAAACCGTCCTTTTATTGTCTTTTCGATTTCAAGCATTTGTACCGCATAAGCATAAAGCTCTTTTCCACTCTCTGATAGCTCAACTCCTCTTGTATTTCTTATAAGGAAACAGGTATTCAGTTCTTTTTCTAATGCAGACACATGTGCACTGATAGTTGGCTGCGTAAGGAATAACTGCTTTGCCGCTTCCGAAAAACTTTTTGTTTCTGCTACTTTCACAAACGCTTCCAGTTGTTTTAAGTTCATTCACTCTCCCCTTACTTTCCTCTGATTTGTTCTCTTTGCAATTTATTTCCTGCGGAGCGTTCTGTCTGTGCACCTTCTTTTGCTGTAAATCCGATTCGATCTGTATATTCAAAAATCAATCTGGCATTTTTTCTGCTTGTCTGAAATACTTCTTTCACCTGACTCAGTGTAATCACTTTAGATACAGATAACATACGGCTTACTTCTGTTCTAATTTTAAACGTAATCTCTGTTGTTGTATAAACACTCTCACAAACCTCTGTAATTTCGTTTTCTTCCTGCATATAATTCAGAATTTCCATCAATTCATCCTGACTTTGTATTCCACTTTTCTTTTTCGTTTTTTTTGCTGACTCAAAAAATGTTTCCAATTCCACTTTGTTCAAAAAGAAAACGTTATTCTCCTCTGATTGACTGGCAAAAATTTCTCTTAACTTAGAAACTTCTTCCGTCTCTTTTACTTTATATCCCTCCGGAGAAATCAGCTCTATGCCAGAATTTTCCTGTTGCGATCTTATACAACCGACATTTCCATGTTCCTCCAATCGTATAAGACATTTCTGAATTTCCCGATTCTGTTCCTTTTTCCCTTTGCTGATCTGATTGAGAAGAACTGTCTTTGGCATTCCTCTTCGATATGGATGAGCAGACAACCAGCTTTCCAATTCGTCCATAATTCTCTTTTCTAAAGAAATCTGTTCCTGCAGGCTCTTTTCTTGATCCGGGATTTCCTTTGAACACTCATTTTCTTGATTCCAAAGATTGTTTTCCAACAGTTCCAGTCTTTGTAAAACCCCATCATGAAATTTTCGCTCTTTTTTTTCTCCCATCTCAAGAATAATTCCTCCACCGATTGTCTCGAGTGGTGAATAAAACCGGATAACAAACCGGTCTCCCGGACAAAACGCAGCAGGTTCTTCTAATCTTAGTTGGACATAGGCTGATTCTCCCGGTTCAACTTTCTCACAGGACAGTGGAACTGCTCTGCACAGAACTTCTGTTGTTCCGCTATAAAAATGTAATCGAGTCTGGTGTTCAATACTTCTTTTACTCTGAGGAAGAAGTGTCAGTTTTGCATTCACATAGTGGCTGACTTTCATGCTTCCTTCCGGTGCGATCACATTTCCTCGATATACAAACTTCCCATCACTGCTCTGTCTTCGATCCGTCTGAACCAAGTTCAGTGCGCTCCGCTGACCTGCTTCACAAACTTCTGCTTCCTGCTCATGCACCTGAACTCCACGAACTCTGCACGAAGTTTGTTGTGGATAGATCATCACCCGATCTCCCGAATGAATTTTCCCGTCAAGAAGTGTTCCCGTCACAACTGTTCCGCTTCCTTTCATTGAAAATACTCTGTCCACAGGAAGTCTTGGAAATGCAGGGATTTTCCACATTTCTTTCTGCTTTTTTACACATTTCAGGATTTGACTTCTTAATTCTTCTATTCCAGCTCCTGATTTTGCTGAAACACGTACAATGTCCACATTATATTCCAGCTTATCTTCTACCTGATCATTTCTCTGACCTACTGTAAACAACTGTTGCATTTCTTCACAGATCTGCTGTTCTACCATCTCCAGCCATTCCTCATCCACAAGGTCACATTTATTCAAAACAACAAGGATATTCTCAACACCCAGAAGGCGTAAAATTGCCAGATGTTCTCTTGTCTGTGGCATAACCCCCTCATCTGCTGCAATTACAAGAAGAACAAGGTCCATTCCTACCACACCTGCAGTCATATTAGAGATAAATTTCTCATGCCCGGGAACATCAATGATTCCGACACGCTCTCCGTCTGTCAAATCCATCCATGTAAACCCTAGATCAATTGTGATTCCACGTGCTTTCTCTTCTTTCAGACGGTCTGTATCTCTTCCCGTTAATGCCTTGATCAGTGTCGTCTTACCATGATCGATATGTCCGGCAGTTCCGATGATCACATGTCTTTCCATCTAATGCAGTCCCTTTCTTAATGCTGTTTTTCTTTCTTAGTTATGTTTTCTTTCCATAACATGTCTGATCTGTGTCGCCAGATATTCGATTCCTTCTTCCGAGAAAGTTCTCATATCCAGAAGGAAACGCCCTTCCTTTATTCTTCCAATTACCGGAACTGAAAGATTTCTCATCCTGCTTTCTATTTCTTCAACGGTGATCTCAGTTGATTCCAATGCTACTCCATAACTTGGAATCTCCGTCTCAGGAAGTGCACCGCCACCAGCCTTAGAAATACATTTTTCCACTCGAATCTGAACGGACGCTCCCTCTTGATTCCATCTATCAGCACAGACTCTTGCTTTCTCTTTTATTTCCTCCGCAGGTCTTGTCAGCATTCTCAAGGTTGGAATCTTTTGAACCGCTTCTTTCTGATCCAGATAACATTTCAATACTTCTTCTATCGCTGTCAATGTAAATTTATCTGCTCGAAGAGCCCGAAGCAACGGATGATTACGCATCTGATCAATATATCTTTTCTTTCCGACAAGGACTCCGGCCTGTGCTCCACCAAATAGTTTATCCCCACTAAAACAAACAACATCTGCACCGGCCTTTACTTCTTCCTGTACGGTTGGTTCTTTGGATAAACCATATTCCTCCAGATTTATAAGTACGCCACTGCCCAGATCTTCAATCACAGGAATTCTGCTTCGTTCCGTATGATTCTCGAAGGTTTCAGGTGACAATTCCTGCGTGCACTCTATCAGACCATTACTTAATTCACACAATTCTTCTGCACTTACCGATTCTGTAAACCCGACAATTCTGTAATTACTTGTGTGGACTTTCAAAAATGCTTTCGTCTTTTCACTGACTGCTGCTTTATAATCTTCTATCCTTGTACGATTGGTTGTCCCGACTTCTTTCAAAATAGCACCGCTTAATTCAAGAACTTCCGGAATACGGAATTTCCCGCCGATTTCAACAAGTTCTCCTCTGGAGACGATCACTTCTCCGCCTTTTGTCAATGCACTCAAGGCAAGAAGTACAGCTCCGGCATTGTTATTCACAACAATTGCCGCTTCTGCTCCTGTGATCTGACAAAGCAATTCTTCTGCATATCCGGTCCTGTTTCCACGTTTTCCAGTCTGTAGATTATATTCCAGACTGGAATAGTTCTCTGCAACAGATTTCAGTTTTTCCGCAAGCTCATGACTAAGCGGTGCACGTCCAAGTCCGGTATGAAGGATTACTCCTGTTCCGTTATAAACCGGTTGAATCTCCTTTTTCTGTTCTTGTTCCAGAAGATGGTTCACTTCTGATTTCCTTGAACTTGATTCTATCTCATACAGAAATTTCCGAATCATTTCTTTTGCTTCATGCTCACTGATTCCCTTTTTGATTCCTTGTGAGATTTCATTCCTCAGATTCTCTACAGAATCTCTGACTGCTCCGAGAACACGCTCATATCCTTCTTTCTCTGCCAGACTCTGAACGTTCTCCTTTTTCATCAAGTCATCTACTCTAGGAAGCAGGCGAAAGATCTGATTCTTTTCTTTCTGTAAATTTTCTCTTTTCTTATTCTGATCTAACTGTTCCAACTACTGCTGCTCCTTAATTTCTCTTTCTACAGCGAAATGCCGCAAGAAACCGTTACTGCTCACAGAGCACTGTGAACAGTAACAAGAAATCTCTTACAGCATTTCCATTTTTCCTTTTTTTAGTTGGATGAGTTTTTCCTGCCGCTCTTTGACGCAGCCTACAACAGAAACTTTCGTCTCCATTCCCACTGCCTCAAAGTCTGCTAACAGACAATCTAATTCTTCTCTTGGGACACTGACAAGAAGTCCTCCTGAAGTCTGCGGATCGCTGATCAGATCTAAATAGACCTCTTCTACATCTCCTGCATCCAGTCCTTCCGCTGCAAACTCCCGGTTCTTATATGCTCCTGCCGGAACGAGTCCCATCCTTGCATATGCAATCGCTTCTGTCATATATTCAATCTGCTCCGGATATAATTCCAGAGTTATGTCACTTGCCTCAGCCATCTCTGTACAATGTCCCAGCAATCCAAATCCCGTCACATCTGTACATGCGTGGATCGTGTGTTTCTCAATTGCTCTTTTCGCTCTCTGATTCAATGAAGCCATTACTTTAGCAGCTTCATCTGCGGCTGCTTCGGAAGCCATCTGTGCTTTCACTGTTGTATTCACAATACCACTTCCAAGCTGTTTGGTCAGAACCAGCACATCTCCCGGCTGACACCCGTAATTCTTATAAATCTTATCCGGGTGAACGAAGCCTGTTACCGAGAGTCCGTATTTCGGTTCATCATCCTGCACCGAATGACCTCCGACCAGAACGGCTCCTGCTTCTAACACCTTGTCTGCTCCGCCTCGCAAAATCTCCCCTAAGATCTCCGGATCCAGACAATTTGGAAAACATACAATATTCAATGCAACCTTCGGCTCTCCTCCCATTGCATATACATCGCTTAAGGAGTTCGCCGCTGCAATCTGTCCGAACAGATACGGATCGTCCACAACCGGTGTGAAGAAATCCAGTGTCTGTATCATGGCAGTCTCATCCGATATTTTATAAATTGCGGCATCATCTGATGTCTCAACACCGACAAGCAGACGCTCATCGGAAAATTTAGGCAGCTTACCCAGAACCTGGGCAAGGGTCTCAGGACCGATTTTGGCCGCTCAACCAGCTGTCTTTGTCATCTGTGTCAGATGAATCTCTTTGAGTCCCTTACTCATTTCGCCCACTTCCTTTCGAATACTTTTTCAAAACAATTCCCGCGATATACGAAAAAGCTGTTGCAGCAGCTTTTCCATCACATTTTCAAATTACTGTAACTGTTCCTAGGTTTCTAACAAGGTTTCACAATCTTACCTGCATGATTCATAGACTCGACAATGTCATACATATTGGTAACTATTCCTACTGCAAGCTTGTCTTTCATTCCATAATAATCCAGACATGTTCCGCAAGTCACAATCTCAACGCCCTGACTTTCCAGATTCTTCAGATCCTCCAGAGAGTCAGATCCTTCACATGTGATCTTAGCGCCACCGTTGTAGAAGATCATCTTCTTTGGAAGCTCATCAAGCTGTGTGATTGCAAAGATGCAACCTTTGATCAACACTTTTCCGAGCTCATCATTTCCACTTCCCATCTTGTCAGAAGAAATCACAACTACCGTATCCCCTGTCGGAACACAATCGCAAACCGCACCCGCCGGTGCAGTCTGAGTTCCCTCTCCTGCAAGCGCCTGGATTGTTACTTTATATTCATCCTCTCCAAGCTTCTCCTGTGTTACTGTTGCGCCTGTACTCTGTGCCATCTTTGTCACATTAGCCACTGCTGTCTCATTATCAACGAGAACTTCTATTGTCTCCGGAGCTGTCAAAGCATCTAATGCTTTCTTTGTCTTAATTACCGGAACCGGGCATTTATCTCCCATAGCATTTACTGTTACCATTCTACCGTTCTCCTTTACCTATTCATTCAGGTATTTTAACCTCCAGGCTTCTGTTTTTCAGTATAACATTTTTCCTATGTTGAATCAAACCATTCTATAGAAATTCTCTATAAATTTCCTTCTTTCTGATTCACATTTTTACGCAAAGCTTCTCCCAGTTCCGTAATACACAGTAATGTGATCACAAGCACGATTCCCGGAATCAGAATGATCCACCAGGAGTTTGTCATCAATGCCTTTTCAGAAAGAGAGAGCATGCTCCCCCAGGAAATGATTTCCATCGGAAGACCAATCCCAAGAAAGCTCAATGTTGACTCTGCTATGATCGCACTTCTGATGTTCATCACGACCATAAACATAATTGACGAAACAAAATTCGGCAGCAAATGCACACGTAAAATATGCCAGAAGCTTCCACCCATACATTTTGCAGCAATCAGATATTCACTCTCACGGAGCTGTCGTACCTCGGTGCGTACCATTTTTGCGATATTCATCCAACTGCTAAGACCAATTACTATGGTGATTGCAACAACCGAGTTCTTTCCTGCCAGTGCCTGAAGAAAGATAATTAACAGAATGGAAGGGATACTCAATAAAATTTCTGTAAAACGCATCATTAGTTCATCAATCCACTCCGGTGCGATTCCACTGAAGGATCCGTAGATCACCGCAATCGTAGTCGATAACACGGTTGATATCAAACCGATAAACAGCGAGATTCTACCGCCGTATAAAATCATTGAGAAAATATCTCTTCCCATCGTATCCGTTCCAAAAAAGAACTCTTTATTCGGTGAAATGTTGCAGTTCTTCAGATCCATGTATGTAGGGTCTTTCGTCATAAAGAAACGACAGAAAACACAGGCAAATACAATGATTGTAAGAATGCTTCCGGCAATGATAACGGCATTATTTTTTTTCGCTTTTTTCATTTTCTCCACCTTATACCCTATCTGCCTTTCCTGTCATTTTAATTTCTTTCATTCTTGGATCGATCCATTCACTGACAGACTGTCCGATCACATTTCCTGCAATAACAAAAATACCGGTAAATACGCAAAGCACCATCAGCATATTATAGTCATGATATTTTGCACTTTCAAAAGAAAGCGTTCCGATTCCCGGATAGGAAAATACCATTTCCACGATATACGTCCCTTCGATCACATGCTGAAGTGAAATTGCCATCAGACTGATGAACGATGGCATAATATTTTTCACACAGTGAAAGAACAATACTCTTTTTCGTGACATTCCTTTTGCCTTTGCCAGTAAAACATAGTCTTTTCTAGTTTCTTCCAACAATCGGTTACGGATCAGATACGCATAATACCAAAGGTGGCTCAGCACAACAACTGTCAGCGGAAGAATCAGATGCGTCAATCTGCTCAACGTATTTGCCGATTGGCCAAGATCATATGCCCCACTTCCCGGAAGGAGCTTTAGATTCACACTAAAAATCAAAATCAATATAAGTGACAACCAGAATTCCGGAATACAGCTTGTGATTGTTCCCACCTTACGCAAAATCCGGTCTGGAAGCTGATTTTCATAATACACACAGAAAATTCCAAGCAAAAGTGCCAGTCCAAATGTCAGGATAAAACCAATTCCGCCAAGCAATAATGTATTGACTAAACGTCCCTCGATCACCGTAAGAACATCTTGCTTATATTTATACGAGATTCCAAACTCCCCCTGAAAAGCATTTCCAAGCCATTTCACATACTGAACAGGGATGGGTTCGTTTAATCCAAGTCGTTCCATTGCATGCTCATGTTCTTCCACCGACATTCTCTCCGCACGTTCTCCATAATAAGAAACCAGAGGATCCCCGGGTGCCAGCCGCGACATTACAAACACAAGAAGTGAGAGTACAAAAACAGATAGCAAGATCAGTCCGATTTTTCTAAGCCATTGTTTCTTCATCACTCTGCTCCTCTCCTGAAATCTCCGGAATCGGAATCGCCTCCAGAAGTTTCTTCGTATATAAATGCTGCGGATGTTCAAACACCTGCTCGGTTTCTCCTATCTCCACAAGTTTTCCATCCTTCATCACTCCGACACGGTCGCACAACAGACGCACCATTGAAAGATCATGCGCAATAAAAAGGATTGCACAGTCATGTTCTCTTTGTAAATGCCGAAACAGCTTCACCATCTGTGCCTGTGTAGTTACGTCCAGCGAAGCAATTGGTTCATCTGCGATCAAGAGCTTCGGCTTCATTGCAAATGCTCTTGCGATTGCAACTCTCTGTCTTTGTCCGCCTGACAACTCCGGTGGCCACACGTGAAGCTGTTCTTCCTGCAATTCCACTTCTTCCATCATTTCACATAAAAAATCATGTTGTTCTTTCTTGTCAGAAAATACTTTATGTATTTCCAATGGCTCTGCAAGGATCTTCTCAACCTTCATTTTCTGGTTTAAGGAAGATGTTGAATCCTGAAAGATCATCTGCCGCTCTTTTTGCAGTCTTCTCGCATTTTTCTTTTTTGCTTTTTTATCAAGAAGATTTATCCCATCATAAGAAAATGTTTCTGCTTCCGGATTTAGAATTCCCATCAGACATTTTCCAACCGTTGACTTTCCAGATCCTGACTCACCTACCAGTCCAAAAATCTCGTCTCTTCTTATCTCAAAGGACACATCTTTCACCGCTTGAAACACCCTTTTTCTATCTAAAGGATAGAAGTAGGACAAATGTGAGATTTCTACCAGTTTTTCATGCAATTCTGATTCACTTATTAATTTTGATTCATTTCTATGCATATAATAAGGATGATCATGAAGCAATTTCTTTGTATAAGAATGTTTTGGAGCTGTGAAAAGCTGTTTTGCTTCTTCCAATTCCACGATATTTCCATCCTGCATTACAGCAACCCGGTCTGCGATCTGAGCAACAACTCCGAGATCATGTGTGATAAACAGAATGCTTAAATTCAATTCTTTCTGTAATTTTTTCAACAGTTTCAGAATCTCTGCCTGAATTGTCACATCCAAAGCTGTCGTCGGTTCATCCGCAATTAAAAGCTTTGGATTTGAGGCAAGTGCTATTGCAAGCACACATCTCTGACGCATTCCACCTGAAAAATGATACGGATATAGATCATAACGCTGCTCTGCGTCTTTGATCCCAACGAGCTTCATCAGTTCGATTGCCCGCTCTTTTGCTGATTTCTTCTTATTTTTCTCGAAATCTTTCTCTCTTTTCTTCTGATTTAAAGCTTTTTCATGCAACAAAATAGCCTCTTCCATCTGACTTCCAACTGTCATCGTCGGGTTTAACGTACTCTGTGGATCCTGAAAGACCATCGCGATTCCCTGTCCTCGGATCTGCTGCATCTCTTTTTCATTATATCCGATCAGGTTCTGATCTTTATATTGAATGGCTTCACCTGTCACAGATGCACTCTTTGGCAGTAATTTCAAAATTGATCGGCACAGTACAGTCTTTCCACATCCTGACTCTCCAACAAGAGCAAGGACCTCCCCTTGTCTTAACGACAAAGAGACGTCCTTTACTACTTGTTTCTTTCCATCTGAAGTTTGAAATTCAACTGACAAATGCTTCACTGCCAGTATTTCTTCTATTTTCATTCGATTGTCCAATCCTCTACATTCCAGAAAATTCCAACACCATGATGGCCAAGAACTGTATCCTTTGTAATTCCCTGGATTTTCTTATTCGTCACATAATCTACATCGCAATAACAGAAGAATGTATATGCCGGATCTTCTGCAAGTGCAACCTGGAACTTCGCATATGCTTCTTTTCGCTCATTCTCATCACTTGTCTGTCTTGCCTGTGTCAGGTAAGTGTCTACCTGTTCATTGGAATATCCACTGTAATTACTTCCTTTATCTGTACCAAACACTTTATATGTATGGTCATCAGCATCAAACGGGCTTCCCCATCCGATCAAAAATGCTTCCTGATTTGCCCAGTCGATTTCTGACTGAACCTGTGCTTTTGCATCAACTCCAACTTCTTTCAGCTGCTGACATGCGATAGCCGCAAGATCTGCGCGCACCTGATCACCTTCCATCACATTGATTGTAAAAGAAAGCTTCTCTCCGTTTCTCTCATAGATTCCGTCATCTCCCAATGTCCAGCCAGCCGCTTCTAACACTTCTTTTGCTTTTGCCGGATCATAAGAGTATTTCTCTACATCTTCATTATTATATTTATTTCTCTGAAGCGGGCCATAAGCTACAACACCTTCTCCCAGAAGAACACTGTCTACCATCTTCTGACGATCAATTGCATAGCTGATTGCCGGAATTGCATCTTTGTTCCTCTGCCAGAACTCATTATTAAAGTTATAAAGGATGCCTCTGTAATCTGCTGTCTTCATATCATATACTATAAAAGCATCATCATCCACAAAATTCTGTGCATCCTTCGGTGTTACCTTTGCCAGGTTGATCTCGCCGGATTTCAGCTGAAGTGCTTTCGCATTATCATCCGGTACAATCTTAAACACAATTGTATCGATTTTCGGAGCTCCTTTATAATAATCCTCATTCTTTACAAGTGTAATGCTCTGTCCTTCATCCCACTCCTGAATCTTGTACGGACCTGTTCCAATCGGATTATGGAAATATTCATCAGCCTGCATATCCTTGCCTTCCAGTAAGTGTTTCGGAAGGATACCAATTGTCATATAGTCGAGAAATGCCACATTCTTATCCTGAAGTGTAAAAGAGATCGTCTTATCATCGATCACATTGATTGCTGTAACATCCTCGTAATTAGAAGCAATCTCTGATTCATTGTCCGGATCCATGATTGCTTTGATCGTAAACTCAACATCATCTGCTGTAAATTTCTCTCCATCTTGCCAATTTACATCATCCCTAAGATGGAATGTATAAGTATTTGTCGCGTCATCCAACTCCCAGGATTCTGCCAGTCCCGGTACTACCTCATTATTCTCATCATGTGCTGTCAGACCGTCAAACAGAAGCAGATTAATCTCTCCATGCTCATCAATAGCCGGGTTAATCCTTGTGTAATCATTACTTCCATAGATTAATGTAGACCCGCTTTGTGTAGTCTTATTATTTACATTGTCTGATTTGCTTCCACAGCCTGTAAGTACACCACCTGCCAACATGCATACAGCTAATGTTGTTGCAAGCACTCGTGATAATTTTCTTCGTTTCATCGTTTTCTCCTCACGCTGTCTATTTTCTTTCAATGCAATTTATTGTATAAGAAATAGAATAAATCCACAAGCCAGGTAGGGGGATATAGAATCTCTTAATCACTCAAAAAGAGAGGACTTCGTCAAAAAAGTCCTCTCATCTCTCACGAATCTTTCCGTGTTACTGTTTTCTGAATTTCACCATTCTTGATTTCTGTTCCACTTCTTGATTCTTTTTTATTATCTTTTTCTTTTTTTCAGTACAACAACAATTGCTGCCATTGAAAGAATAACACCTGCTGCCGCCGGAATGATCGGTGTAACATCACCTGTCTTAGTTGCTTTTCCGTTTGTTCCGCTCACTGTGTTTCCGCCATTCTGCTTACCTGCTGTTGTCGCCTGATGTTTGCCATCAGAACCTGATCCATTATTCTTGTCAGATCCTGTAGCACCGTCTCCGTTTCCACTTCCCGGTTTTGATGGGTTCGACGGTTTTGATGGGTCGGATGGTTTTGATGCATTATCTTTCTCATCATTCAAAGCTTTCATTGCGTTCTGCAGATCAAGAACTGCTGCGTCAACGATTGGCTGTTCGTAAACAGAAAGTTCCTCGTTTGCCATAACTGCTTCTGCTTTAGCAAGAGCCGCATTGAACAGTGCAACATTTTCTGCGCTGTATCCGGTCAGATCCATTGCTTTTGCTTTTCCAATGATCTCTTCCAGTACGGACTTGTCTGCTTTGTAACGAAGTGCTGTCATTGCTGATGTAAGAACTTCTTTTGCCTTGTCTACGTCTTCCTGTGTTGCGGACACATCTGCAAGTACTTTCTTTGCAGCGTCAAGTGCTACTTCGAATGTGTTCCATCCTGCGCTGAGATAGTTCTCTTTCTTGTAATCAGCTGTAGAGTCTACCAGTTTCTGAAGAGATGTCTTGTCCCCCTTCTTAACAAGTACTTCTGCTGCATCAAGAAGTTTCTGGTCTGCTGCTACAACATCTGCCTCCATTGCATCACCATCTTCAATCACTGCTTTCGCATTCTCAAGTGCTTCCACAAATGCATCTTTCTCTACTCCATCAATGTACAGATCCAGATTTAATGCACTGTATAAATTGTAATGACTCTGAAGCTGTGTCTTATCTCCAGCCTTAAATCCAAGCTTCTGGATTTCTTCGATCAATGCGATTGTTGTATTGTCGATTACTGCCTGGCTTGACTGAACATTAGCACTTACATCTTTCGCATAGTTAAATACTGCTGTAAAGCTTTCTCTTACGCTCTCGATAGCTGCATCTACTTCTCCGTCATCTATATTTTTCTGTGCTACGGAGATTACCATATCTAATGAACTCTTGTCTGTTGTTATTACATCATTCAGATTGAACAGACGGAATGCATCAATGCTTGTATACCAACCAGAGCTATGATAATAATCATAGAGCCATGCTTTATTAATTCTAAGTTTAACCTTATCAGACTTAAAACTATCAAATAAGAATACTCTGGACTGTCCACCGATAGATGCTCCTTTGACTGCTGCAACCCATTCGTTTCCATCCCAGTATTCGATATCCATATCTTTGATATCAATATAATCCGGATAGTAATTGTCTAATGCCACTTCTGCCGCATTTACTTCTACAGGCTCTGCGAAATGAAGTTCAAGCTCTGCTGGGATCTGCTTCAACTGCCATGCTGTACCATTGTTCTTTCCATCAAGAGCACCTGCTAAACCTTCACTGTCACCGGATGTTCCGTTGTCTGTAACAGATTTATAAGTTTTTTCAATGCTGTCTTCTACATTTAATGCTTCTTTGCTGATATATTCCGCTGTAAATACCTTACTCATCTGACGTCTTCCAAGGAACAATGCAGCTTTTACTGTTTCTTTAGATCTTGTTATTCCAAATGGCTCTTTATATTCCTCTGAGAACCATGTCGGCTCATTTCCATCAATTGTATATTTGATCTGAAGATCGTTAAACTCGCCGGAAATTTCAATCTTGTCGTTTGCTCCGAGCATTTCCTTATCCGTTGGTTTAATTGTTAATGTCAATTTATCCCAAATTCCAAGGAGTGCATCTTTCGCCTCATCAACACTCTTCTTCATCAGATTCAGCTCGGTAACTGTGCATTCTTTGTCTTGCAGAAGTTCTATTGCTGCATCTAACTGGTTGTCCAGATCTGCTGCTGTATTAACATAGCTTGCCCAATCTTCGTTTACATCTCTTCCTTCATATACTTCTTCTGCTTCACTGCAGGAATCTCTTAATTCGATTGCTGCTTCTCCAACCTTGATTGCTTTGAGAAGGATCTGTGTATTATCATAATACTCATCTGATTTCTCTTCTTCTACAACCTTCTCTGCTGCCTGGATTAGTTCCACAAGATGTGCTTTCTGTACATCAAGAACTTTACCTCCCATTTTATCCAGAAGATCTTTCGCCTGATTGATTACGCCCTGAAGTTTCTCAGGAGTTGAGTTGAAGTCGATTGTGTAAGTTTCTCCCGCCTCTGTTGGGAAGGAAATCTTGTTGTCTGAGAGAACTGTTGTCTCTACCTTTGTTCCGTCAGATTTCTTTACTGTGTAAGCTGCAATATTCTCGTATTCGCCTGTAAATGTATTTCCATTTCTTGATTTGATCTTGAAACGGTCTGCTTTACCTTCTGACCAGTTCATGCCGATCTCAAAGTTGCCTCTTGCAACGATACCTTCTACATGTCCTGTGTTCCACTGCTCTGGGATTGTCGGCAGGAACTGTACATAACCAAGCTGGCTCTGAAGAAGCATCTCATTTACACCTGCTGTATAACCGAAGTTACCATCAATCTGGAAGATTGGGTATCCTTTGTAGTTTTCTCCTCCACCGTGTGATGAAAGAAGATTTGTCAGGAATCCAGAATTTCCACCACCAACTGCAGACTGTACGATCTGGAATGCCTCCTTAGAGTGTCCTGTACGTGCCCAAAGGTTCAGTTTGTGTGCTTTTGACCAACCTGTTGCATCCAGTCCTCTTTCATTCAGGGATACGATTGCTGCATCCATGAATTCCGGATTGTCTTTGCTGATCATATTACATGGATATAATGCCATCAGATGTGACAGATGACGGTGCGGTGGCTGTACTCCTCCACTCTGTGCGCCAAGGCTCTGTCTCCACTGTGGGATATCAATCTCACCAAGGTCTCCTGCCTGTGCTTTTCCGAAATGTGTTTCTTCATACCACTCTTTTACCTGTCCGTCGTCACCAACTAATACAGGATCAAGTTTGGACTGTTTTTCTTTCCACTGTGCAACCAAATCTGCATCAACACCTAATGTCTCTGCTGCCTGGATTGTATTCTCGAAGTGCTGCCAGATAAACTGCTGATCGTAAGATGCACCATTTACGATTGGTCCGTTCTCCGGTGAATAAGAAGGAGCTGATACGTAACGCTGCTGATACTCACTCCAGTAAAGAGCCTCATTCCAGAAGTTTGCAACTTCTTTCAGAGATGGATACAATTCGTTTTTCAGGTAATCTGTATCTTCTGTATACAGATAATACTCATATGCATTCAGAAGTGCCCATGCAGAACCGATCGGATTCCATCCGGCTGCGTTGTTTTTCTGTCCAAGTGCTGAGAACATATATGGTGTACTAAAACATCCTACGAGCCATCCGTTTTCTTCTCCCTCATCACTCTTAATACCAAAAGCTGCTGCAGCTGCATAACGTCCTGCTTCTTTCAGAACATTCAGATAATCATTATATGCTGTCTGACATTCTGCAAGGTTACTTGCCAGGGTTGGCCAGTAGTTCATCTGAACGTTGATATTGAAGTGGTAATCTCCACCCCACTGGAAGTATCCTTCTCCCCAAACACCCTGAAGGTTTGTCGGAAGAGCGCCTTCTCTTGATCCGGCGATTGTCAGATAACGTCCAAACTGGTAACAGATTACTTCCAGAGCTCTCTGCTCGGATTCTGTAGGAATTTCACCGCCATTGTTATCTACCATGTTGCGGTACTTCTTGATCAGTTCATCTGTAGGAATTGTCGGAACTTCTTCGTTGAATCCTAATTCCATACGGGAGAACAATGCATCATGATCTGCTACATGGTCTTTTTTCAGTGCTTCGTATCCTTTTTTAGCTGCTGCATTGATTCTTGCTGTAACCGCGTCATGTGGATCCTCTCCACGAAAACTCGGAAGCTCCATCTTGTAGTCTGTACCACATGCAAAGATCAATGTAACTGTATCTGCGCCAGATACAGTGATGGATGGATTTGAACCATTGGCATTTGAAGAAAGGCTTCCTCCCTCATTGATAACTTTCAACTGTGCTTCAATTTTCAATCCGTTTCCGCCTAATGCATCACGCATTGTGATTGTATCACCGTCAACTGTACTCTTATGAGTTCTTCCTCCGATCAGACTCTGAAGATTTGTATCAAAGCTGATCTTTCCTTTCTGGTCTGCGCTCAGACGTACTGCCATTACATTATCTGGGTAACTGTCAAAGTATTCTCTTGTATAATGAACCCCTTCATAATCATAGTTTACAGTTGCCAAGGCTGTACGCATATCCAGATCTCTGACATAATTGGACACTTTTGAAGAATCCTGATTATTGGAGATATACAGGTTTGCGTAATCCTTCGGTGCGCTATATCCTACCAAATCTCCCATAAGCTTGTTCAACCAATCCATTGCCTCACCTTTTGTATTGGTTCCACTTGCCTCATAGGAATCTTCATTAAATCCAAAGACATACTCTGATTTATCATCCAGTTTCTCACGGATCGCATTCAGATCATCTTTGATCTTCTGAAGATCTGCATCTGTCTCTGTTCTGTTTGTTGTACCATAACTATAGCCATTATAACTTGTCGGTCCACCTTCCCAGACAGTTTTTTCATTAATATGGATCTTGTCTTTATTAATGCCGCCGAATACAAGACTTCCCATATAGCCATTTCCGATTGCCAGTGACTGTGTCTGCCAATCTGTTGCCGGTTCATCATACCAGACTCTCAAAAGATTATCATTCTTTGCAGTTTCTTCTGCGATAGCCGCCACCGGTTCCTCTGCAAAAACGGTTGTCGGAACTAACGAAACAGCCATTGCTGCAGCTGTTGTAATTCCGATAAGTTTTTTTAACCTTCTTCTCATGCTTTTGCCTCCTAGTTTTTTAAGTGAACAGTTTTCTTTCTGTCCCTGCGTTGTGTTCACATTCGTTTGCAAATCACAACTTCACAGACATTACTGCCTGCATAAACCTCCTTCCGCTTCTTTTATATTTCAACAGCTCCTGTAACCTCTGTTGTTTGCATTGCTGCCACTGTTTATTTATGCGTTTCACAGAATATACATTTTTTCTTCACATTTTAAACATATTTTTTTCACATTTAGTCGTTCTAAAATTATACCATAGCCACTGAATAAAATCTTGGACAATATAGGACATAAAATATAACGTTTTTCACTTTTCCGTTTTTTTGTATATTTCTACCTTATTTTTCCTTGCACTTTTTGTGTAGTTTTATGTCATTTTCTTTTTTATCCAACATAGATTTTATGCTATTTGCCAATATGCGAAAAACCATATGCTATTCTTATAAATAATCGCGTATATTTATTCATTTAAAAAAACTCCGGTGATTTCAAAAAACACCAGAGCTTTAAATCTTCTATATCTAGTTTTATTTTTAACTTTCTTTTCCTTCTCCTGCAAAATATTCTTTCACAAGTTTTACAACTACACCTGACAATAAGAATACTGCAATCAGGTTCGGGATTGCCATCAGACCATTAAATGTCTCGGCAATATTCCACATCAATCCAAGTTCCATTGTAGCACCTACAATTGCAACGAGTGCATAGAGTACCATGAATGGCTTATTCGCTTTTGTTCCCAAAAGAAATTCCACACATCTTGTTCCATACAGTCCCCATCCGATAATCGTAGAAAATGCGAAACAGCACATTGCAACCGCTGTAAAGATAGATACCCAGTTTCCATAAGTGGATGTAAATCCAAGAATAGTAAGTTCTGCTCCTGCCGCCTCTCCATATCCAACCGGAACACCGCTGCACAGAATAACGAGTGCTGTCAATGTACAGATTACAATGGTATCAACAAATACTTCGAAGATTCCGAAAAATCCCTGCTTTACAGGCTTTTTCGTATCTGCACATGCATGCGCGATAGAACCTGTACCAAGTCCTGCCTCATTAGAGAAGATTCCTCTGGAAACACCTTTCTTCATACTCATAAAGAAAGATCCCACGGCGCCTCCGGTCACAGATGCCGGCGAAAATGCGCCTTCGAAAATGGATCCAAATACGCTCGGAATGTTCTGGAAGTTCAAAACAACAACACCAAGTGCCAGAATCACATAAATTGCTGCCATAAATGGGACAAGCTTTTCTGTAACCTGACCAATTCTCTTAATTCCTCCAAGAAGGATCATGCCGATCAGGATAGCAAGTACAATTCCGATGATAAGATTCAATGTTCCAACGGAATCTTTTCCTATGATTCCATAATTAAAAAGTGCAGAATCGATTGCTGTTGTGATTGTATTCACCTGTGTTGCATTTCCCGTTCCAAATACAGTCAGAACTCCGAATGCAGCGAACAGATAAGCCAGCCAGTGCCAATGCTTTTTCAGACCATTTTTGATATAATACATCGGTCCACCGACACGATCTCCTTCTGCATTCGTCTCATGGAAATGAACTGCAAGAGTAACTTCGGAAAACTTTGTACACATTCCAAGAAGTGCTGAGATCCACATCCAGAACACTGCGCCCGGCCCTCCGATTGCGATTGCACCGGCAACCCCGGCGATATTTCCGGTTCCGACAGTTGCCGCCAATGCGGTACAAACTGCCTGGAACGGAGTCAGTGCACCGTCAGATGCATCTCTTTTGCGGAGCATCCTTCCGATCGTCACTTTCATCGCATACGGAAATTTTCTGATCTGAAGGAAGCCGGTCCGGATACTTAAGTAAAGCCCGACTCCAATAATGCAGATCATAGCCGGAACGCCCCAGATAAAGTTATTCACAGCACTATTTACTGATTCTATCGTAGATAACATACTTCTTCAATTCCTTTCTTTTATGATATTATTACGTCGACTGTTCATCACATTAAATCGATAAATCATTAAAATAACTTTTAAATTATACCATAAAAGTAGGGAAATGTATAGAATTATAATTCCATTGCCACAGGCAATTTGGAATGAATTTTGGTTACGTTACTGTGAACAGAGCGAACAGTAACGATCCAGGAGTTGACAATTACCAAAAAACATTGAACATTGTACATAAATATGTTATCCTATTTCAAAGCATATTTTCTAAAACATCTAAATTCATATAAAAGTTTCATTACAGGTAGAACGTACCTGCCAAATCAGAAAATTCATGCTTTTAAAAT
>OLPB01000337.1_pt1 | contig 29736 bp, 27 predicted proteins | sample 1672001 | NCBI WGS metagenome assembly OLPB01 (sample SAMEA3136635, study PRJEB25190) | human gut metagenome | biome: human gut; feature: human-associated habitat; material: faeces | place: Austria | collected 2013 | reverse complement strand
CCTTACGTCTACGGGTCTGTGGACCGCCGTGACGGTTCTGGGCATGATAATCGGCATTTCTGCCTTCGGCTTCTTGGCCGACAAGGCTGGACGTCGTCCTGCGTTCTGGACGTTCCAGGTTGGCGCTGCTGCAATGATCATCATCTACAGCCAGCTCACCGATCCCACGGCGCTGCTCATCGGCGGCTTCTTTATGGGCATGTTCGCCAACGGCATGATCGGCGGCTACGGCACCCTGATCGCCGAGCTGTTCCCGACCGAAATGCGTGGTACCGCGCAAACCGCGCTGTACAACGCTGGCCGTTTCATCGGCGGCGCTTCCGCTCCGGTGGTTATTCCGATGATCGCTGCCGGCCATGGCTTCGGCTTCGCCATCGGCTGCGTTTCCTGCATCTATGTAGTCGCTTTCATCGCGATGTTCTTCATTCCCGAGAAGAAGGGCGCTACGCTCGAATAGCGACTGGCATTTCGCTCTCACGCATTGCCTGGTGTGCTGGTCGCGAGGTTTAATGCTACCGACCAATAGACTTGACGCTCATCGGGCTTTGCACGGCGGTCTGTCTGCATGCGTGGCCAATACTGTTTATGAAAAAAGAGGCGCGGTTTAAACCGCGCCTCTTTTTTGGCCACGTTCGCTCGCATGAAGTACCTTTGGCGTTGGTTCGTGCCGTGACGCAAAAAAGCGGCCCTCAAGAGGGCCGCTGTATGCGTAATTGGGAGCGGGGAATCCGCTCTATGCGGTCGCAGGCACGCCTTCGCCGAAAAGCAGCTCGTGCTCAGGGCCAGTAAGAGCCGCACGGGCCTGGTCTCGTAGGTTGTTCATGCCGCTGAGGAATTGGCGATACATCACGAGCGTAAGATAGCGCCCCATGGTTGAAGGCACGAGGCATTCCTCGTCGTCGACATCGAATGCGCCATTCGCGCGCATGAAGCCCATTTCAACGGGCAGCGCCGCGTCGACACTCTTGCCGAACATCTCTTTGAAGGCTCGCTTGTCGAAACGCAGCTGATAGAGCCCGAGCAAGAAACAATAGCGCATGTGGTCGTGCTCGCGCACGGGCATCTGACCCATGATCGACATATGGCCGCGCTCAATCGCCTCGTTGTACTCATGCAGGCTGAAAGTATTCACGTAGAGCTTTCCGTTCAGATATGAAATCGATCCCGAGCCAATGGCGGGGTATTCGTCGTAGCTTACCTGCAGCTCCTCTACGGGCAGCTCGTGGTCTTGCTCGCCCTTTTCATTCAAGCGGTTGAACGTCCACACGGTTTCGCGCTTGAATGCAGGGGTATCGCCGCCGCAAAGGCCTTCGTCGAGCATCTTGTAGAACTCGAACTCGCGATTATAGTCCATGGTGCCGAGCGACTGCTCCATCTTGCGTGTTGTGGCGCTTGAAACATACAGCGGGCTGAACGTGGTCTGACGGCAGCCGCATTGCTTGATTTTCTCGATATCGTCAAGCAAAATCTCTTCGGTTTGAGAAGGGAAATTGAAAATCATGTCGACGTTGAGGGAGTCGAAACGCGATGCTGCGTTGCCGATACGTTCGAGAATCTCTTCGCCCGAACCATATTTCTTGCAGCGATCCATTTGCGTGAGCAGCTCGTTGTTGAAGCTTTGCACGCCCACCGAAAGACGATTCACGCGGCCGCTCAGTGCCGAAAGCCAAGGGTCTACAAGGTGGTTTGGATTGGTTTCGCAAGCGACTTCTTTGATGTTGAAGTTCTCGCCTGCCATATCGATGGTGCGGCAGAGTTCGTCGAGCAAAATAGTGGGCGTGCCGCCGCCGAAGTATAGGCTTTCGAAGTCGTAGCCCATATCTTTGAGCATCATCATTTCGCGACGAAGATTCTTGAAGTACGGTCGCGCGGTTGTCTCGCGGAAGGGGTAGCGGTTGAAGCTGCAGTAGGGGCACAGCACCTCGCAGAAAGGTACGTGCAGGTACAGCATGTATTTGCGTCCCAGTTCGGGGCCAGGCAGGAATTTCTCGGTCGTGGGGTCGATGATGAGATGGCTCTTCGTGATGTTTTTGACGATCCCCGTGAGCATGCGTTCGCTCAGCATGAAAGCGCTCCTTGCGTTTGATCGTGTTGCCGTAAGGCGGTTCGGTCTCGTTGGCGTATAGGCGTGCACGCATGCGCGAATCTATACGCGGCGAACACCACGTTGCCAAGCCTCCCCAGACTACCCCAAGGCAACGTACTGTTTTGCATTTGAGCATACTACCGCTTAGGTATGCAAAAGCAACCGTAAACCGAATTGTTGTTGAAAAGTTAACACGACCAACGTACGCGAACGAAATGTAATGGTTTGCAGATGAGGGATGACGCGGCTGTTCTTCCGGGAGGACTCTTGAATAGCTCTGCTGGCGGGGCGCGCTTGTTTGCTTCTCGTTATGGGAATGCGCTTCAGGGAAGGATGAAACTCGTTGGTTGGGTTCGTGCGTCGGCAAGCCTACGCTATGCGGGCGTTCTTGAATGCGATTGTCTCCACGGGGCGATACTGGCTCTTCAATGCCGAAAGGCCGCCAGCGGCGACCTTTCGGGAAGGGACTTCGGGGCCGGGAGGGAGGAAAGCCCCGAAGGATGCGCTCGTGGCCGGAAGGGTGAGATGCCCGAGCGCCGAGTTTTCAAGCTCACGGCCGGCTCCAAAGGGAAGGGAACGGGAGTGCCGGCCGTTTATCAATCGTGCTTTGCACGAGTCGAGCGGCTCTTGCGCGATGGAAGGGTGGATGCTTGCCGCTTCGACGGTTTTCATAATAAGGGTGGGGCGTGTTGAAAATCCCATAAGGGCACCTGATAAAAGGCTGAATAATTCTGAACAAAACCTTAAAATGGAGAGGAGCGCTCGGGCGCTCTACACCCTCATGATAGGATTTCGCCCATGGATATGAACCAAGCGAACATATTAGTATGCGATGATGAGGTTGAGGTCGCCGACCTTCTCAAGCATGTGCTCGAACGTGAGGGTTTTGCCGTCACGTGTTGCCATTCGGGCGATGCGGCCCTCACATTGCTTAATGCTCAGGTATTTGACCTGGCTATACTCGATATTATGATGCCCGGAATCGATGGCTTCGAAGTCTGCCGTCAAATTCGCGGCGGTGCGGCCGGCTCAAATACCGACATGCCCATTGTGTTTCTCTCGGCTAAAACCGAGGAATTCGATAAGGTGCTTGGCTTCACCTTGGGCGCCGATGACTATGTGACAAAGCCATTCAAGGCTCGCGAACTCGTGGCCCGCCTTAAAGCGCGCCTTCGTGGCCGCAGCGCGGCTCCCGCTCCCAGCGACGTGCTCTCGGTGAGCGGCATCGAGCTCGACGAAACAAACCATACGGCGGCCTTGCACGGCTGCGAGCTTTCTCTTACGCCGAAGGAATTCGATTGCCTGGCCGAGCTTTTGCGCGCAGGTGGGGCTCCTGTTTCGTCAAAGGCGCTGTTCGAAAACGTATGGGATGAGGAATACACGTCTTCGTCTCACAATGCAGTCATGGTCTATATTCGTCGCCTGCGTAAAAAGCTCGCCGAGGTCGATTCTTCTGAAGAGCTCATCGAGACCGTATGGGGCGTTGGCTATCGCATTCCCGAAAAACGCCGTGGTTAGCCCATGAAGCGTGATTCAGAAAACGAGACCCGTGCCGACAAGGCCGAACATGCGCGAGGCGCACGCAAGAGGCACGAGTCGCCTAAAATGCATGTGACCGAACAAACGCGCATTCTTGTGAAGCGCATCGTTCGTAATACTTTCGCGGCCACGGTGGTGTATGCGGTTGTTTTCTTCTCGATCGCTATGGCGGTTAATATTATCGTTCTGCCTCAAGTGGGCGAGGCAGTAGCTAAGGTAACTTCTCCGTGGCAGTACGTGTCGGCCGATGTGGCGGGCGTGCAAAACGACGAGTGGTTCATACAGAAAGAAAACGAGCTTAAAGCCGACGTGGTGCGCAAATACTTGCACGAGCTCATCGACACCGCGGTTCCCGATGCGGGTTGGGGTTTGGCGCAGAGTGCGGCGAACGCCAAGAATGTGCAAACGGAAGGCGCCAATCCTGAAACTGTGTACACCATCTCGTCGCAACCAGCCGATGCCGGAGAATACGCGGCGTCCGCCTCTCAGGGTTTGGTTCAGGGTGATAGCCTGTCGTTTGTGGGTGCGCCCTCTGCATCCCAGGCGGCCAAGCAGGTTGTTATTTCCGCCGTTGATTCGCGCAACTTAGGCCAGGCCGCCAACGTCTACGACGCGTTGTGGTCGGCTACGAAAGATTGGGACAATAAGCCCGAGCAGGTCGATTCGCTCTATGACGAAGCAGCAGCTGCGCTCGATTCCGACTTTTCCCAGGTGGTTGTGCGTTATGCCTACGATGCGGGCTCGGGCATCGAGACGGTGACATATGCGGGCGGTCAGCAAATGCAGCGCGATTTGTCATCGTACAACAACATTCGCGCCCTGAAGTACCCCGTGGCGATTACGCTGTTTTTGTCGGGCATTCTCGTGATTATGGCGTTTGCCATTCGCAAGAGCCTGCGCTATTTTGACGACCTGTTCGTTTCGCTGCGCGCGGTGCTCGTTGACAAAGGCGCGTCGCTCAAGCTTCCGAGCGAGCTTTCTCTTGCCGAGGAATCGATTAACGATATCAAGCGCAAAAACGATGCTGAGCAGCGCGCCGCCGTTGCCGCCGAGCGTCGCAAGAACGAGCTTGTGGCCTATTTGGCGCACGATACCAAAACGCCGCTCACTTCCATCACGGGGTATCTCACGTTGCTCGAGGAGGCGCCCGATATGCCCGTTGAGCAGCGTCAGCGATATGCTCACGTGGCGCTGTCGAAAGCGTACAGGCTCGATGCCATGCTCGACGAGTTTTTCGAGATAACCCGCTACAACTTAGGCGCCATCTCCATTGAGCGCGAGCGCTTCGATTTGGCGTTGTTCTGCTATCAGGTTGCGGAAGATTTCTATCCTGAAGCGGAAGCGCGCGGAATCGATTTGAAGGTGAACGCCACCGAGGGCGATACGGTATTTGCCGATGCTACGAAAATGGCGCGCGTGCTTTCGAATGTGATTAAAAATGCGGTGGCGTATGCCGACCCCGATTCGACCATTTCGATTGACGCTCACGCCAAGCCCGATGGGGCGTTCAAGATCGAAGTCACGAACCAGGGACGCGAAATCAGCCCCGAGCATCTCAAACGCATTTTCGAAAAGTTCTATCGCGAAGACGACGCGCGTGCCACGCGCCAGGGCGGGGCGGGCCTCGGTTTGGCGATTGCGCGAGAGATCGTCGCGGCCCATAACGGCACCATCGATGCGACGAGCGAAAATGGCGTGACTCGCTTTGTAATCGATATTCCTGCGTCGAAGTAGGGAATCTCCTTCGTGGGGCTTTTGTAAACGCACGGGCAACGGTGCGAAGAATCCGCGAAAGGCGTTGACTCTCCCATTATGGGATAGTTTAGGGTATCTCCTGCACAAAGATGAAGGTGCGCGGGGCGCGCCATAAAGGGAGTAACGAACATGTCTGAACAGCAGCTCGAAGTGAAGGAATTCGATCATCCACCCTTGCCGAAAAACTGGCTGAGGACGGTTGTCATTATTTGGCTCGGCCAGGCGGCGAGCATTCTTACCGCATATTCCTCTATTTATGCAGGCGTGTGGTTTGTGACCGAAACGACCGATTCGGCGCTCATGCTGGCGCTCGCTTCGCTGTGCTCCATGCTGCCGCAGGGCTTGCTCGCCCCGCTCGGCGGCGTGGTGGCCGACCGCTTCAATCGCAAGTACGTGCTCATCGCCGCCGATGCTTTCGGAACCATGGCATTGATCATGGGCATGATTATCGCCATGGGCCATGTGTCGGTGCCGCTCGTGCTTATCATGGGCGCGCTGCGCAGCGTGGGCCAGGCGTTTCACATGCCCGCCATGGAATCCACGATGCCGCTGCTCGTGCCGAAAAAGCACGTGGTGCGCGTGAATACCATGAATCAGAGCCTGTGGTCTATGGCGCTTGTGGTCGGCCCGGTTCTCGGCATTTTCTTGTATACCGTGGTGGGCTTCCAGATGGTCCTGTTCCTGAATGCTGCCGGCTGCGCCGTTGCGTGCTTGGCTCTCGCGCTTGCGAAGATTTCCACGACGATTCCGACGAGGCGCGCCATCCTATCGCAAGCTTGAAGGCAGGTTTTGCGACGCTGAGCGCCGATAGGGGCCTGCTCATTTTGTGCGGCATCGTCATGGCGATTATGGCCATGTATACGGGCATCAACTCACTCTTCCCACTTATGACGTACGACCACTTCCACGGCGACGGCTATGCAGCTTCGCTCATCGAGGGCATATATGGCGCGTTCTCGCTTGTCGGCATCGCCATCCTGTTTATATGGGGCGGCGGCAAGCGCTTGTTGCGCGTGGTGGCGTTCTCGGGCACGTTCTCGGGCATCATCCTTATTGCTACGGGTCTTCTTTCGCCGAGTATGTTCTTCTGGTTCGCGGTGCTCACGGCAATCTCGGGCGTTGTTGAATCGATGTACAACGGCCCGCTTCTCGCCGTGGTGCAAAAGCGCGTTCCGCCCGAAAAGCTCGGTCGCGTTATGGGCCTGTTCAGCACGGTGACGGCGCTTTCTTCGCCTATCGGCTTGGGCCTCGCGGGCACCTGCGCAGAATTCACCGGCGTTGCCATGTGGTTCGTGATTTCGGGCGTGGTGGTTACGGCGGGTGGTTTGGCGATTGGCCTTTTGCCGTCGCTTCGCAAACTCGACCGCGAAGTCGCCGCCACTTTTGATGAGATCGATGTAAGAAAAACGAACCCGACGGTTGAAAACGCTGTCGAATAGGCGAAAATCCTCCTGATGAATTAATCGATGCGGCGTGTCTTCGCAGGTGCGCCGCATCGTTGTGTGAAAAGGGGCGTCTGTGGTCATTCTGGGTGCGTTGGTGAACGGCATTGCCACGGTAATTGGTGGCGTGCTTGGCTTGGTGTTCAAGCGTCGTGTATCGCAGAAGCTGGGCGATTTTCTTATGCAGGGCCTGGGCCTGTGCGTGATGCTCGTGGGCGTGCAGGGCATGGTGAAGGGGCAAAGCATCACCATTACCGTGCTCTCTATCGTTGTTGGCGGCATTCTGGGCTATTGGATCGACATTGATGCGGCGATTCACCGTTTTGGCGATTGGATTCAGCGCAAGCTCGACGCCGCATTCAAGGGGTCGACGGCGCTCGGCAACTTTTCCGACGGCTTTGTTGCCGCCACGCTGTTCATCTGCATTGGAGCCATGGCGATTCTTGGGTCGCTGCAAAGCGGCCTGCAGCTCGACCACTCCACGCTGTACGCCAAGGCCCTTATCGACATGGTCGTGGTTATGGTGATGGCCACGACGTTGGGCGTTGGCGTGCCGTTTTCAGGCGTGTGCGTGTTCGTGTATGAGGCGGCGTTGAGCTTGGCCGCCAGCGCGCTTGCGCCCCTTCTTACCGATGCCGTGATTGCCGAAATGGTGTGCGCGGGTAGCTTGTTGCTGCTCGCCATTGGCATGAACATGCTGAAAATCACCGATATTAAGGTAGCGAATTTTCTGCCCGCTGCATTTCTTCCCATTGCGCTGTGCGCGATTCCCGGCCTGATGTAGCCGAAGCGGTTCGCGCCCTTACGTGCGGCCGAAGCGCTCTTGAATTCGATTCGCCCTTGGCTCTTTTGCGGAGCCTAGAACATTTGACGCCGAGCCGTCTTTAAGATGGCTCGGCGTTTTCTTTAGAAGCCGCTATTCCGTTTCATTTCGTCGGCTTGCGCGCAGGCGGCGTTCGGGTGGGCGACGCGCGCTCCGCATGCAGTGCAGTATTTCGCGTCGTCTTGCAGTTGCGCGCCGCATTTCGTACAGAACATCGGCTACCCCTCATTTCTCGGTGCAATCTTCGTTGAACCTATCATATCGAAATCGCAACAACGAAATAGAGATGCTAACCGAGTAAAAATCGAAGCTTTCGTCGAGAGCCCGTTCTCTTTTTAGGCGCGATTCATGAGCTGATGCGGGTCATAGTCGGGCCTTCGCGCGCAGGTTTTTCTTCGGCGGAAGCTAATCGGTGTATCGCTCGATGTAGTCCAGAAGCGCCTGGCGGGAATGCAGGTCGGTTTTCGAATAAATACGCTTCACGTGCGTGTGCGCCGTGCCGGGCGCGATGCAGAGCTCTTCGGCGATTTTTGCTTGCGTAAGGCCCATGGCATAGAGCGTGAGCACTTCGGTTTCGCGGTCGGAAAGCAGGAATTGCTTCTGCATTTCCTGAGCGCTCGCACGTACGATTGCCTTGCGCATTTCGGTGCCGGGGGCAGCTTCGTCCTTAATGCCGAGCAATCGCTGCACGCTTACCGCAGTCGCTTTGGTTGCGGCGGTTTCGTCTCGTTCGAGCATAAGGAATTGAAGGAAGATGAACTGGGCGGAAATAAGCAGCAATCCGCCGCACAGCGCCGTCGGCAGCGAAGTTGAGGGGAACTGGGCGTAAAGTGCGATGCTCGTCACGCGCACGAGCGAGCGCGGAAAAATGAAAACGCCCCAGCCGGCGATTGCGTAGTAGTACGCGTCGCGGTGTCCATAGCTGGAAAACGCGATGATTAGATTGAGAATGAAGCCAGTCATGGTGACGTTCATGGCGTTGCCAAATACGGCTCCAATATCGAGTCGCTCGGGAAAGAGCGCGAACAGCAAAAGGGCGATGGATCCCAAGCCTTGCATAACGACCCAGGTGCCAATGGTCATGGCGTTCTTCTTGCCTTTGATGGTGCCCCAGAGCAGGCCAATGAATACGCCATCGATGAGAAGGGTGTACAGCAGCCGCGTGACGCGTGTGAATGGGATGGGGTCGCCGTCGGGAAAACCCTTTAAAAAGCCTATGGCGATGGACATAAGGAACGATCCTATGGCAATAATGCCGAGGAATCGCACGCTGTCGGCGTTCTTTTGAGCGAAATGGAAATAGCCGCGCGAGGTTGATTTGATATCAATTTCTGCGGGCAGCGGTTTGTGCCTTGCGGCGGCGATGGCGGCGTATTGCGCGAGTACTGCCATTGCAAAGATGAGGCAGTGAACCATGCGTGGAATGAACGAGAACACGTACAGAATCGTCTCGCTGGCGATCATGGCGCCGAACACGATGATGATGGCTGTCGTGCATGATGCGCCGCGGCAACGGCGCAGCCAATAGAACATGCAAATCCATGCCGATGCGGTTACGAGGGTCGACGCTGCCATGCGTGCCACGGTGAAGCCTGGTGCATGCGCTTCGATGAGCGCGACTGCGGCGATTCCTATTGCTTCGAGCGCGATGCAAAGGTTTGTGCTGTGGAAGATGGCGCGCTTGGGGATAGTTTTGTCGGTAAGGCCAAGCACGACCATGAGTATGAGCAACGGAACGAGCGAGATGAACGACGCCCCGTCGGTATAAATTCCTGCATCGGTCCCCATGTAGCTGCCGTATGCGCCCACAATCATGCCGGTTCGTGCCAGCATGAGCCCCATTGAGGTTGGCAGGAGGGCCAAAAGCAGCTCTTTTGTAATTTCCGTGCCGGCAATTCCTCTCTGTTGCTCGGCGGCGTTTGTCTCTTCGCCCTGATTCACGATACCCCCTTCTATCCCCTGTGCATCATGCGCGGTGCCCCCTTGCGCGTAACGGGGATTCAAACGAGGCAATTATAGCTCGAGCTTTGTACCCTATAAATGCCCTTAAAGAGGGTATAGGGGCATTTTACGTCTAGGCAATATTGGTTTCGTTGAATTGTGTTTCATTTTGATGAAGCGAAAGCACGTACGTGAGGGGGATCGCTCATGACTGATGCAAACGAGGCGGCCTGGACGGCTGAAGGGGGAAAAGCTATACCGAATGCTGCTAACGAGAGCAGTGAGGGTACAGGTTTTCAGCCGGGCGATGGCGTTGTCGAAGAGGCGAGCGAGCTTCAGGAGGCTTCATCGGCGGATCGCACGCCTGAAGAAGAATTCCTGGCCCAAATGCTTGCCGCTTCGGGGGCGACAAACTTGAAAGAGGCGGGGCTTTACGACCCTGCCGAGGTCGCTGCGGAAGAGGAGCGCATCGAGGAAGAGATGTCTCCCGAAGAGCGCCAGGCCAAAGCCGAGCATGATGCTCTTGCCGCTGCGTTCAGCATGATTCGCGAGCGTTCGAACGAAGGCAAGCTCACGACGCCCGGTACGTGGGCTGCGGCGGGCATCGTGCCCGATCATTTGATTCCTGTTGATTTTTCCGACTTGGCATTCGACGAAATTATTGCTGCACAGGCTGCGTCGGCCGCGGCCAAGAAGGTCGCCGAGGAGGCTGCGCAGGCTGTCGTAGCGGATGCGGACGCGGATGCGGTAAGTGCCGATTCCAGCGTCGAAGACGTCGCGGCATCTGACTCTAAAGCGGATGAAGCCGCTGATGAGAATGCTCCGTCTGTTGACGAGGGCGATTCCCTCGATTCTGAAATTGAGACCCCCGAATGGAAGCTTGATGACATCAAGGTGCTCGAGGGAAAGCAGACGTATCTGTACTCGAGCGACTACATGACCGACACATATGCGCACTGGGCGTTTCTTGCTGAAGAGGGCGATGACGCTTTGACGCTTGTCGATAACGCGCGCGAGGAATCTCGCCTGTATCCGCGCCCCATGCTCGCGGCATCGCTTTCGAGCAAGCCATATTATTGGAATGCCGAGCAAATCGAGCAAGCTTGGCAAGCCGTGCAGGAGTCGGGCTCGTATCCCGACATTAAAACATGCGAGGCGAGCAACGGCGAGCGATATTTCTATTCGACCGATTACTTGTCCGATGCCCAGGCGAAAGCTTTGGCGGAGTGGTATTCGGTCGAACGATACATGAACGTGTAGGTGAAGTGTGTTTTCGATCAAACGTGAATTGGCTTTAACGCGCAAACGAGGCGCGTAGGAGATATGAAACGAACGGCGCTCACGGCGCCGAAGAGGGGGAACAATGAAACCGGAAGATATGCTTGGTGGAGCGCCTGTTGGCAAACCTTATATTCGTACGAGGGACGTGTTCCAAACTGACAACGATAATGGCGTTGAGGGCTATTCCGATGAGGCCCTGGCGCTTGTGGCCGATACCGAGAAAACTGGTGTGCCCGAGGGCGTGAATGCCGTTGGCATGGCGGGTTCGGCCAAACACGGTACCATTGCCGTGCAGTTGTTTGCGCGCGTGAATCCCGAGACGCATGTCATTGAACAGGCGGGCTATCGCGCACATGGCTGTTTGGCCATGATTGCCTCCGCGTGCGCAGCGGTGTATTGGATGGAGGGCAAAACGGTGGAAGAAGCCGCCGCCATCTCTGCCGACCTTTTGGCAGAAGCGCGCGGCGTTGTTCCTCGCGACAAGTCGTATACGGCTCGCTATGCGGCGTGCGCCGTTCGTGGAGTATGCGGTGACTTCTTTATTCGCCAGGGTGTCACGTTTGAGGATATGCTCGCTCGGCCGCATGCCTGCGACGACGCATCGCTCGATTGCGTGCTGTGCGAGAACTGCTCGCTGCGAAATTCTATGGTCGATTTGGAGGTCGCATCGCGTCTTCGCGCGGCAAAAGAGGCGTAACCATCATGGGAACGCAGATGAAAATAACAAAAACCGAAAAACGGCGCGTGTATTTGGACAACGCCGCTACTACGTGCGTGTCCGATACGGCATTTGAGGCCATGAAGCCGTTTTTGCGCGGTTCGTTTGGCAATCCCTCCGCGCTCTATGCGGAGGCTCGCGAGGCCCGCGCTGCGGTTGAGCGGGCTCGCGAGGAAATCGCATCGCTCATTGGCGCCGCGCCGCATGAAGTCTATTTCACGTCGTGTGGTACTGAATCGGATAATTGGGCCATAAAAGGAAGCATGCGTGCGCAGGCGAAAGCGAAGGGCCGCAAAGGCCGTTTCGTGACTTCGACGTTCGAGCATCCTGCTGTGCTGAACAGCGCGCAGGCGCTTGCTGGCGAGGGATTCGATGTCGCGTATGCGAACGTGACCGATGGCGGTATGGTCGACGAGGCGTCGTTTGCTCAGGCACTTGGCAACGGGGCTGATTTGGCCTCGATTATGCTTGCCAACAACGAAGTAGGCACAATTCAACCCATTGCCCGTCTGGGCGAAATCGCGCATGGCGCAGGCGCTCGGTTCCACTGCGATGCTGTGCAGGCGTTTGCTCACATTCCTGTGAACGTGGACGATTTGGGCGTGGACTACTTGAGCGTTTCAGGCCATAAATTCCATGCCCCTAAAGGCGTCGGTTTCCTGTATGTTCGCGAAGGCGCGCCTCTGGAGCCTTTCATGAATGGCGGCCATCAAGAAGGCGCGATGCGCGGCGGCACCGAAAACGTTGCCGGCATCGTTGCTATGGCAGCTGCGGCGCGTGAGGCCTGCGAGAATATGGCAAGTGACGCCGCGCGCATTGCGGCGCTTCGCGACGAATTGGAATGTCGCATTCTTGCCGAAATCGCCAACACCCGGGTAAACGGCGCGGCCTCGCGCGTGCCCGGCACGTTGAACGTGTCGTTTATGGGCATCGATTCGGCTTCGCTTGTTGAGCTGCTTGACGAGCGGGGCGTATGCGCGGCGGGCGGAAGTGCCTGCTCGAGCCACGAAGGCGAGCCCTCGCACGTGCTTGTTGCGATGGGACTGCCGTCCGAACGTACCCAGAGCGCCCTTCGTTTCTCGCTCTCGAATGAAACGACTCAAGACGATATTGACTACACGGTTGGCGTATTGAAGGCCTGCAGTGAGCAGTTGCAACCCTTCGCGCTGCTTGATCTTTCGAGCTTCTAGCTTGTTGAATTTGCTTGTCGGTAGACGCACGAGCCGCCTAGATTGGCTGGGATTCCGTCAGAGCGTTCGGCGTGGGTAGAAAGCCCGCGCCCGCGTGGATGCGCCTGCACCGCAGCGGATTTCTGGATAAGGCGCGAAAGGAGGCCGCGTCTGCGTGGAAATGCCAAAGTTTGCGTAGTCTTGGCCTGCGCGGCTTGAGAGCGCTCGCGCCTGCGATGATGTTGGTCGGTTTGCTGTCGCGATTGAGGTATCTGAAGGCGTTCGGTGCTCGTGGAAACTTTGCTGCGCCCAATTTAGAAAGAGCTCAGGTCTTTCTAAAAAACGCGGCGATGACCGTTTCTCCAACAGGTAGTTCAGTGCAATTGCGAATAGCCGCGGTTTTGACCAGTTCGCCATGAATCGTGGTCAAAACTGCGGCTATTCGCAATCAAGACTCTGGTGCCCGTGTCCATGCTCGTCAGATAAAGACTTGCGTATTCGCGCCGACAAAGTCTGCGTTTTCATGTTGTCCGTGGGAGAGATTCCGTCTTCGACTCTTTTTCGATACAGGCAAGATTCTGCGCCCATAGACAAGCCCCATAGGCGAGAATTCCGTCCTCGGTTCTTCTTTCTCGATATCGGCAGGATCCATGCCTATAAACCTATAAGTCCGAGTCCATGACAAGGTGCCTGACATCCCTGCCTGTATGGTTGTCTGCATAAAAAGGAAGCCCGCACAATGGCGGGCTTCCAAAAGAAGGAGCGGGCGGTGAGGGGAGGTGGGCCGCCCGCAGGGTTATGCCTAGAGCAGACCCTTGGACTGAAGGTCTTCCTTCACGTCGGTCAGGTTGTAATTGTCGAGGCTGTCGGCGGTCGGTGCGCCGGTTTTCTCGTCCCAACCGAACTCCTTGTACACCATGGTAAGGGCGGTTTGGAAATCTTCCTTTTCCATCTTATCGGTGCCAGCGGTGAAGGGCTTGATGTCAGGATCTTTCGTGAAAGGCCACTCGGTGTAAACATCATGCACGCCGCGGAAGTCGTTCGTGCCCATGCCGCGCATCGTGTTGGCGCGCTGCAGGGTCATGATGGCTGCGCCGCGCTTGTAGAGCTCCTCGGTGGTGATGTCTTCGCCAGTTACTGCCTTCATGAACTTCGATTCGAGGTCGAGGTCGCCACGGTAGTCACGGGTTTTCGACGGGCTCATGGTCATAGGCCACACCCAGTTGCACAGAGTGAGGGAGTCATGCAGCACGTCGGTGACGATGGACCACCAGCAGAACTTGGCCTTGTGCTCGTTCATCGGGGTATAGTTCTTGTCCTCGTCGATGGCGTCTTCGCCGCCCCAGATTTCCTTCGCGATTTCGCGCTTCTTCTCGATGGGCAGGCCGCAGCCCTGGAAGTTAACGGCGGAGTGAATCATATCGTCGCGGTTGAACATCATGTTGTACACAGCGCCAACCTGGCCGAAGCACTCATGTGCATGGTGCACAGGCCAGCCGCGATAGTTGATCAAGCAGCTCGCGGTGGTGTCGAACCATTCCATGTCGTTCCAGCGCTTGCACCAAACGATAGGACCATGGCCCAGATAGCTCATTTCGTTATCGTTCTGAGCGATGTGGCGCAGAATCTTCACCATAATCGACGGGTCATCGTTCTTGAAAGCGTCCCAGTCGAACATATTGTATTCGTCCTCGGGCAGCACGCGCTTAAAGATGCCCTTGGCAACGCAGTGCGCGATGTCGCGGTAGAGCTGTGCGTAGTTGCACCACAGGCCCAAATCGTCCACGGTGGAGCCGATGGCCTGGTTCCAAATAACGCCAGACTCGCTGAAGTTCTTCACGCCGCCGGCGTTTTCGCCAAGAATGCCGATCATGTACAAGTACGGGAAGTTCGGCACGCAGGTGTTGCCCGTGATTTCAAAACCGCCATGCTCGGCAGAGCCGGGAATACGCATGTCTGAATAGCAGTGAATCGGGCAGCTGTGGCAGCCATTCATCTTAATGGTGTACTTCTCGGCGTCGGGACCGTCGTCCTTGTAAGACTTCATGCAGCGATAGCCAACGGTGTTGAGCTCGCCAGGCTTCGGCTCGCCCGTCTCGATGGCGCCGCCTTCTGCCTGAGCCCAGTACAGGCCCTTGCGTGCCGTCCAACGGCTGCCCTTGTCGTAGTATTCCGCCCATTCCTGCTGAGTAGAAGGTACGACATGGTTGTTGTTGGAGCCCACGATGTCGGAAATCATGTAGTCGGAAAGTTCGGCGACGGCCTTCGGGTCGGCCACGTTTACGCTGCCGTTTCCTTCGATGACGATAGCCTTGCACTTTTTGGAGCCCAAAATGGAACCAAGGCCAGCGCCTGCGGAGTGGTTGCGCGAATTAATGAGGCATGCGTAGGGAAGCAAGTTCTCGCCAGCGGGGCCGATGGCTGCAACGCAGAACTTGTTGCCATCTTTGCGGCAGATGGCTTCGGTGGTTGCGCGGGTGCCCATGCCCCAAACGAAGGAAGCATCTTCGATGGTGATCTTGTCGTCGAGAATCTTAATGTAGACGGGCTTGTCGGAAGCGCCTTCGATAATCAGGCCATCCCAACCAGCAAGCTTAAGCTTGGCGCCGATCATGCCGCCGCAGTGAGAATCGACAACCAAATGATCGGTGGTGTAGGTGGACAGATGCGAGAAGGTAGTACGGCCGGCCAGCGGAACGCCCGAAGCGGTGAGCGGGCCGACGGCCATGACGACCTTGCTCTCGGGGCTGAACGGATCTGTGCCCGCGGGAACTTCGTCATACATAATTTTGTTAGCCATGCCCATGCCGCCCAGGAAATATTTGTACGGGTCGGTGGACTGGGTGGTGATTTCTCCCGTGGTCAGGTTCACTCGGGCGATCTTGCCCTGCCAACCATAGGAGACATTTTCAGTTGCCATGTCTTTCTCCAAGTCTTTGCTGTGACATTGAAGCGTGCGTGCGAGGACATGTGTGCGATTGACCCCCTTTTAGTGGTCGAATGCAGTGTGCCCCAAGCCGTGCCCTGTTTGTACCCTGTTGCAGGGTATTGTTCCTTTACCTGGCTTTTTATCCCCCTTCAGGGGACAGGGCGCATGCGGTGGCATCCATTATGCAATTCGTGCGAAGCGTGCAAGGAATCGTGCGTCAATCGAAGAGAAGTGCAAAAAGGAGGAACTCTCGATGGACGAGAAGAAGGGGGAAGCGATCCTGCCTGAAGAGCCGCAGACCGAAACTGCAGCTGAGGAATCGCCCAAGGGCTTCACTCGCCGCCAGGTAGTCGCCGGAGGCATTGGCGTTGGTCTTGTTGGCCTTATCGCCGGTGGCGCATTGGCGAAATGGGGCGTCATCGAAGACACTATCGCGAGCGGTCGCATGGCCGTGAACGTTACACCGACTAAGCTTATTGTTACCGACCGTGCCCGTTGCTCGGGTTGCCAACGTTGCGAGATGATGTGCTCGCTGCGCAACGACGGTCGCGTATGCCAGACCACCGCGCGTGTGCGCGTGTGGCCGAACTATAACTTCGGCGAGGGTTCAAACGGCCCCGACGGAATCTATCGCAACTGCCAGTTCACTGTTGAGCATTGCAAACAGTGCAAAGATGCAGCCTGCATGAAGAACTGCCCGGTGCATGCCATTTATGCCGATCCCGAGACCGGTGCGCGCGTGGTCGATACCGATAAATGCATCGGCTGTGGATTGTGCCACGAGGCTTGTCCGTGGAACATGCCGCAAATCGACCCGGTTATTGGCAAATCCACGAAGTGCATCGCGTGCGGCCGTTGTGCCGTGCAGTGCCCCAACGGGGCTATCAAGTTCGTCGATTGGCAAGACATCGCCCAAGAGGCGATCGACAAGGGCATCGTTCGTACGTCGACCTTGTTCCCCGAGGCCTAACCTCGCGACCAATTTGACTTGCTTGAGAAAGGACACATCATGGATAGCATGATGACGAGGCGAGGATTCCTCGCCGCGGGTGCCAGCTGTGCGGCTTTGGCCGCAATCGGCACCTCGACGGGTTGTTCTTCCTCGCAAACCGAGCCCTTAAGCTCAGATGCCTCGGTTACGTACACCAAAGCGACGCTGTGCGCTGGTTGTGCGAATAAATGCGGCATCGAAGCTTGGGTGCGCGGTGGAAAACTGTGGCGCTTTATGGGCGCCGAAGGCCATCCGCATTCTGGCGGATATATGTGTGGCCGTGGCCAGGGCCTGCCTTCGCTTACGACTTCCGAAGATCGCGTGACCGAGCCCATGAAAGCCGACGGCAAAGGTGGCTTTGCCAAGGTGAGCTGGGATGATGCTCTTGCTGACATCGCCAGCCACATTACGGGCGCGGGCAGCAAGGTAGCGCTGTTCCAAGATGGCCGCGCAACCGATGCGTGGTATGCGAAACGCTTCATGGCTTCTGTTGGTTCGCCGAACTACTATGACGATTCTGCGCTTACCAATGCCAACATCGATGCTGCGTATAAAGCCCTTTTGGGTACGACGCCGGTGTTTGATACGGCCAACGCGGAATACATCGTGCTGCTCGATGCGAGCGGCGATGAGACGGTGCGCCCGGTCGAGGTCAAGGAGTTCCAGAAAGCTCGCGAAAACGGTGGTCATGTGATGGCCGTCGACCCGCGCAACGCTGGCGCCGATATGCTCGCTGACGAATGGGTCGCTGTGCGTCCCGGCTATGAGCTGGCATTTTTGCTGGGCATCATGGGCGACATCGTCAAGAAGGGCGATTTCGATGCGAGCTTCGTCGAACAATATGGCGAAGGCTTCGAAGAATTCCACGCTGCGATGCTTCAGTATTCGCCCGAATGGGCTGCCGAGAAGTGCGGCGTGTCGCTTGACACGATTTATTCCGCGGAGCGAGGTCTCGTGAAAGCCGCCCCGCATTGCCATGTCGATGTTCGCCCGGGCGCGCTGCTTGGCTGCGGCTACGCGACGAGCCTTGAGACCGTACGCTGCGCTGTGCTGCTCAACGCCATGCTTGGCGCCGTGAACCAGACGGGTGGCATGTTCCTGGCGAAAGTCCCCGCTGTGGACGAGAGCGTTTTCGAGAGCGCGCCGTTCACGAAGGTTTCCGCTTCCGGCGACGGCATTGCCAAGGCTGGAGAACTTGGCAATGCGAGCTGCCAGGATGCATTGGGCGCCGCTGCCAAGGGCGCTGCCGATGTGGCGCTGTTCGTTGAGTGCGACCCCGCGGCCGACTGGGCCGATTCCGCTAAGGTTGAAGAAAACCTGTCCGGCATTGGCTTCAAGGTCGTCATTGATTCGGTTCTCACCGAAACCGCGCAGAAGGCCGATTATGTGCTTCCCGCTGCGACTTACCTTGAGGTCGAGAGCGTTGTTGCTCCTGTCGCGGCCGAGTGGTCGGTTGCAGAAAAGCGCAACCAGGCCGTGGCTCCCGCGGGCGAGGCTCGCGCCGTCTACCAGATTTTCACTGATCTGGCGAAGGCGTGCGGCAAGGGCGACGATTTCGCCTTTGGACTCGATGATGTCAACAATGCCTTCTGCAAGGCCTATGGTATTACGCTCGACGGCTTGAACGATACCGCGTGCTGCGCAATCCCCGGTGCTTCGGTGCTCGCGGGCGATGCTCCCGCCATTGGCACCGATTCGGGCAAGATTCCGTTTGCAAGCGACGCGTTCGAGAAGGCGGGCTTGGCTCGCGTTCCTCAGTACGCTGATCCTACGGTTGCCCCCAACGATCATATGCCGCGTCTTATTACGGGCGCCCAGAGCATGCAGACGCGCACGTATACTGCCGATGCCGACAAAATTGCGGCGCTCGCGAAAGATTCCGGTGCGGAGCGTGCATGGCTCAACCCGCAAACGGCGACCAACTTTGGTATCGCCGACGGCGATGAGGCCGAGCTCTCTACCTCTACGGGCAAGATTCGCGTGAAGGTTCGCGTGACGAGCCTCATCAATCCAGAAGCGGTGTACGTACCGCCTCACTATGGCATTGAATCGAAGGAAATGGCGCAGGCAGCCGGCTATGGCGCAAGCGTGTGGGACATCGTACCGCGCGCGAGCGACGCTGCGACCGGCGCGGGCATGGTATGCGAGGTGCCCGTCGAGATCAGGAAGGTCGGTGCATAAGCTATGGCCCGATACGGAATGGTGATCGACACGACCAAGTGCATCGGCTGCGGCGCCTGTCGCTTGGCGTGTCAGAATCAGAACGATTTGCTTTCGAGCATGCCGTTCGTGAAGTTTTCTGAAGTTGAGACGGGCGTATACCCGACGGCTTCTTTGCAAGTGGTCCCTTCGCAGTGCATGCATTGCGAAGATGCGCCGTGCCAGGCGGTTTGCCCCACCGGCGCGACGTATACCAACGAAGACGGCATCGTGTGCATCGATCATGGTCGCTGCATCGGCTGCAAATACTGCATGGCTGCGTGCCCTTACCAGGCGCGTGTGGTTGACGAGCGCACGGGCGCGGTCGACAAATGCCGTTTCTGCACTGTGAGCGCACTCAATGGCACCGAGATGTCGACGTGCGTGACGGCGTGCCCGGCAGGCGTGCGTGTGTTCGGCGATTTGGATGACCCCGATTCGGAAGTCTCCAAGGTTCTTGCCGCGACGCATGCGACCCCGCTTTTGGGCGATGCGACCAAGTCCAAGATTTTCTACGTAAGGTAGGTGGGCGAACATGTCATTTGAACCAGTTTGGGGCGCACCTATTGCGTGGTACCTCTTCCTTGCAGGCTTGGGCGGCGGCGCCTTCATCACTTCGGCGTTCTTGCGCTGGAAGCATCCCGAGGCGCATGGCATGCGCTTCGCTGGCCACATCATTGCTCCTGTGGTCGTTATCATCGGCTTGTTCTTGCTGATGTTCGACGCTGAGGCCGGTTTGCACAACCCGCTGCGTTTCGCGCTGCTTCTGCATAACCCGTGCTCGGTTATGACCTGGGGCGTTGTGTTCCTGGCGGCATTCGTGATTATCGCGCTTATCACGCTTCTGCTCGACTGTTTGAAGAAGCAGGTGCCTGTGTGGCTTGAAATCGCGGGCTCGGTGTTTGCGGTATGCGTTGGCGCATACACGGGCGCTTTGCTTGGCGTGTGCCAGACGTTCCCGCTGTGGAACAACGCTTTGCTGCCGATTCTGTTCTTGGTTTCGGCGGTTTCCACGGGCATGTCTTCGGTGCTGCTTGTGGGCGGCCTGAAGTTCCCCAAGGAATTCGATAGCGTGGGAGTGCTGAAGAAGTTCCACTATTGCTTCCCGATTATCGAGCTTGTGTTGGTGGCTTCGCTGTGCTTCATCACGAGCTACAACTCCGTTGCCGGTTTCGAGTCGGTGATGAGCCTCGTGTGCGGCAACTGGGCGATTTTGTTCTGGCTTGGCTTCATCGTGGTTGGCCTGGTTGCGCCTACCGCGGTTGAGACGTGGCTTTTGTTCATCTCGAAGCCTGGCTTTGAGGAAACCCCCAAGGCGCACTACATTGGCGCTGCTGCCGATGCGGGTGTGCTTATCGGCGGCTTCCTGCTCCGCTTCCTTATCGTGGTTGCGGCGCTGCCGGTGGCTTTGGTGTAGTTGCTTCTCCGTTCTGACGAACGGTAAACGAAGTTTTCGCTATGTGCGAATGGGACGCTCGCTTTGAAGGCGAGCGTCCCTTTTTTGTGCCTCTCGACCTGTTAAATGCTCGTAGCGTTTAACAGGTCGAGACGTTTTTCTTTTCTTTCCTTTTCTTAGACCGACTCAATGGTTTTGATATTTGCGGGCGATTGGATTGTTGAACGCTACGAGCATTAACGTGGGCATCTAAGCTAATGGCTCGGGCTTCGTGGGAGCGCGGCCAGCAACCGGCAAGCGCTACGAGCATTTAACAGGTTTCGGCATTTAACGGCTTTCGGGCAACGGGTGAAGTTTTCGCACTTTGGGGCCGCTGGGTGGTAAAATCGCGCAATCATATGCTGCGGGCGGCAGGCGGGGTGGCCTGTACGCTGCAATCGGGCAGTTTCTCGCGAGCTCTTATCGCGAACCCGGGAGCCTATTCGAAAGAACAACTGAACATGAGCATCGTAGAGATCGTTCTTCTGGGCGTTGCGTTGTCCATGGACGCCTTCGCCGTAACCATCTCGAACGTCTTCTGCTATCCGAACGCCTCGCGCGCACGCTTGCTTGCGCTGCCGGTCGCGTTCGGCGTCTTCCAGGCGGGAATGCCGCTGCTTGGCTATTTCCTGGGTGGCGTCGTGGGTGACTTCATCGAAACGTACTCGGGCATCATCACGCTGGTGATTCTTGGCTTTATCGGTGGAAATATGATTAAAGAAGGCGCGTGCGCCCTGCGCGGCGGCGGTGATGGGGAAGAGGATGTTTCAGAAGATGGCAACGCGCTGACGCTCAAAGTGATTTTGGTGCAGGCCGTAGCGACGAGCATCGATGCGTTCGCCGTGGGCGTGAGCCTGCGCGCAGTGAGCGTTGCCGTAGCGCCCGCGGTAAGCATCATCGGTGTTACGACGCTCCTCTGCTGCATTGTGGCATTGGCCATCGGCAAGCGCTTCGGCCATTTGCTGGGCGATCGCGCACAGATTGTCGGCGGCGTGGTGCTCGTTTTTATCGGCGTCAAGGCGATGTTCTAAGGTCTCGCCGTTCTGGCGAACTACGGAAGTTGTCGGCGCTGCAAGCGGCCATGGCTGCGCATTTTGGATTCGGCCTTCGACTCGCATACTGAAAATGCGCGTCGCCTTGGTTTCGCCCGAGCCGCATTCGCCGGCCGCTTCCACTGATTTTGGTGCGAATGTGTCTCTGCCTGCGTTCTTACGGTCTTACCGTGAATGCGCACGAATTGGAGTACAATTCTAGGTTGCCTATATGAATCAATCGGCCGAAAGGATTGCGCCATGAGCGAAGAGCTGTATGTCGACGGACTGGGGCTGGCCCCCGGAGTCATGGAAACCATCGTCGCGATCGCGGCCAAAGAGGTTGAGGGCGTTGCCAGCGTTGGCTCGTCTACGTTCACGGGCTTGCGTTCCCGCTTCGCCGCAAAGCCGGCTGGCCAGGGTATCGATGTGAGCATGAACGAAGAGCAGGGCGTTGACGTAGCTGTGCATATCGACGTCTTCTACGGCAAGCCCATTCCGCAGGTTGCCGAAGCCGTTCGCCAAGCCGTCGCCGATGCTGTGGCAACACAGGTCGGTTTCACCGTATCGTCGGTCGATGTGTATGTCGACGGCATCCGTTTCAATAACTAGTTAGCAAGGTTCCAATTCGCATGAGCAACGTATCTAAACGAATTCTCGCACGTCGCGCTGCGGTGCAGATTCTGTATCAAAGTGAAATCACTGGCGTGCCCGCCGACAAGCTGGTTGACGAAGGCTTGGTCCCCGAAGAGGCCAAGGCGAATGAATATGCGCGCGAATTGGTGTGCGGCGTTTCCGCGCATCGCGCCGAGCTCGACCGCGCGATTGGCGAAAGTTCGCAAAACTGGGCCATCGACCGCATGCCTGTGGTCGACCGCTCCGTTCTGCGCCTCGCTGTTTACGAGATGCGCTACGTTGACGACGTTCCGCAGTCTGTCGCCATTAACGAGGCCGTTGAGCTCGCCAAGGCGTTCGGCGGCGAAGACGATTCCCACCGCTTCGTGAACGGCATTCTGGGTCGCCTGGCTCGTTTGTCTGAAAGCGAGCAGGGTGTTGCCGCGGAGGCTCCGACCGAGGAGGCCTCTGAAGGCGTTGCCGAGGCTGCGCCCGCCGAGATTCCCACGATGGGCATTCTTTCCGACTTTAAGCCCGCTGAAGCCGATTCGGCCGAAAACGTCGAGTAAGGCTCGCTATGGGCTTGGAATCGCTCGATCGCGAGGCGTTCACGCAGATTCGCGATCGTCTCGATGAAATCGCGACGCAGGTGCGCGGCGACGATATGCCGCTTGATGCGGCGCTCGATTTGTATGATGAGGCCGTGAAGCTGGGCATGAAGGCGACCGAACTGCTCGAAACGCTTGACGCCTCCGATAGCGATGCGCCTTCTTCGGAGGGCGCGATGCAACGCTAGGCGCGCAAGGCATCCGCGAGGTGCCGAATTTGAATCCGGAGATTGGGAGTTCCTTAATGGAGAGCCATCGCATTCTCGATATGATTTCGTCCCCCGCGGACTTGAAGCTCCTCACCAACGAGGAGCTTTCCATACTTGCGTCTGAAATTCGCGAGCAAATTATTACGACCACGTCGAAAACGGGCGGCCATGTGGCGCCGAGCCTTGGCGTAGTCGAACTTATTCTGGCATGCCACAGCGTGCTCGACTGCCCTCATGACAAGCTGCTTTTCGATGTGGGCCACCAGTCGTATGCTCATAAGCTCGTTACGGGCCGCTTGGGCGAGTTCGACACTTTGCGCCAATTTGGGGGCATGTCTGGCTTTCCAAAGGCGAGCGAAAGCGAATACGACGTGCACCCTTCCGGCCATGCGTCCGATTCGGTTTCGGTGGCGCTGGGCCTGGCTATGGCACGCGATCTGAATGGCGGCGATGAGAAAATCGTTACCATCATCGGCGATGCATCGCTTTCGGGCGGCATGGCGTTTGAGGCCCTCAATCAGCTGGGCCAGTTGCAAACGCCCATGGTCATTATTCTGAACGACAACGAGATGTCCATCTCGCGCAACGTAGGTGCGCTCGCTCGTTATTTGGGCGAAAAGCGTGCGAGCCGCGAATACACGCGTACGCGCGATTCGGTGCAAAGCGTGCTCGAGGCAAGCGGTCCGCTTGGCCGCGGTCTGGTCGATTTGGGCCGCAACGCGAAAGATTCCTTCAAACAAATGGTCATTCCGGGCGAGATGCTCTTCGAAAAGCTCGGCATCACGTGCACGGCGCCCATTCCCGGTCACGATATCGCCGCGCTCAAGCGCGCGTTGCGCGTGTGTCTTAAGGCCGACGGTCCCACGCTTTTGCATGTGGTTACCAAGAAGGGCAAGGGTTATGAACCCGCCGAAAAAAACCCCAGCAAATTCCATGGCATTGGGCCATACGACATCGCGACGGGCGAAGTGAAGAAGGGCTCAAGCTCCGCCCCGAAGTACACGAGCGTATTCTCGAAGGCTATTGTCGCTGAAGCCGAGCGCGACCACGATATTGTCGCCATCACGGCTGCCATGAAAGATGGCACGGGCTTGGCCGCGTTCTCTGAGAAATTCCCGAAGCGATTTATTGATACGGGTATTGCCGAGGAACATGCCGTCGCGCTTGCGAGCGGCTTGGCGCTTGGCGGGAAAAAGCCCGTCGTGTGCATTTACTCGACGTTCATGCAGCGTGCGTTTGACCAGCTCGTAATCAATAATGCCCTTGCGAATACCAATGTGGTGTTTTGCCTCGATCGCGCAGGGCTCGTGGGCGACGATGGCCCTACGCACCACGGCGTGTTCGATATCGTATATGGTCGCATGGTTCCTGGCGTTCGCATGATGGCTCCTTCCGACGAGGCCGAGCTCGTGCATATGCTCCATACGGCTTTGGCGCTCGAGGGCCCGGTTATTCTTCGTTGGCCGCGCGGCGAAGCGCGGGGCGTCGAGCTTCCCGCTGTGCCCCAGGTACTTGAAGAGGGCAAATCTTGCACGACGCGTGAAGGTTCCGACGTGGCTATTCTCGCGTTCGGTCGCATGGTGCAAGAGGCGGAAGGCGCCGCCGATATCCTTGCTAAGGAAGGCGTTTCCGTGCGCGTTGTCGATATGCGTTGGATTAAGCCGTTTGACGAGGAGGCGGTTCGCAAGGCCGCGCTCGAATGCAAGCTCGTGTGCACGGCTGAAGAAGGCGCCATTGAAGGCGGCATTGGCGAAGGCATTCTGGAGGCTCTTGCCGCAAACCCGCCGGCGCAGGTGCCGCCCGTGCTCACGTTTGGCATTCCTGACGAATTCGTTGAGCAGGGCAAGGTGCCTCAGCTGCACCATATGCTCGGCATCGATTCGTGCGGCATGGCTGCTCGCATTCGCGAGAAATACGCGGAGCTGTAGGCGTGGCGAAGAAAACTGCGCAGCCGGGTGCGCCGCAACCTAGAAAACCGAAACAGAAGAAAATCCGCTTGGACGATTTGCTCATTGAGCGCGGCTATTTCGCCGATAGGGGTGAAGCGTTGCGCGCGGTTCTCGCGCATGAGGTGCGTGCGAATGACGTGTATCCTACAAGCGCTGCGGTATTGGTGAACCCCGATGCCGATGTGTTTGTGCGCAATCGTCGCGCCTATGTGAGTCGTGGCGGGCACAAGCTCCAAGGGGCGCTTGATGCGTTCGCTCAAGATGTGCGTGGCGCATGCTGTATCGATATTGGTTCATCGACGGGCGGTTTTACCGACTGTCTGCTTCAGGCGGGCGCCGCCGAAGTCGCGTGCGTCGACGTGAACTACGGACAGCTCGCGTGGAAGCTCCGCGAAGATGAGCGTGTGCACGTGTTCGAGCGCACGAATATCAAAACGGCCGTTCCCGTCGAGCTTGGCGCACCGTTCGATATCGTCGTGGCCGATTTGTCGTTCATCGGCTTGGCCGGATTGGCCGACGTATTCGCTGCATTGTGTGCGCCTGGCACGGTGTGCTTGCTGCTCGTGAAGCCCCAGTTCGAAAGCGCCCACGACGAAACCGACCGCGGCATCGTGCGCGATGAATCGGTTCGACTGCGCGTTGTGAAGGAAGTTTCCGATGCTTTCGCTGCAGTCGGCTTCTCAATTGAGGGCGCGGTGGAAAGCCCCATCAAGGGCGCTGAGGGCAACGTCGAATATCTTGTTAAGGCCGTCTATCAGGCATAGGTTGCATGTCGCGAGCCCGAGGCACGGTGTGCGCGCTGAAGTGAACGTCGCACGTGCCGTTGGGGTGCCTTCGCGGCATTCGAGCGTGGATTCGTGCGCGGTCACGACGCTCGGATGCCGCTGTTGTTTAGCTTTCGTCGTTGCCACGTACGTACCGCTGCACCACTTGAGTGCGCCGTCTGGTGCCGCGCGATTGGAGTCAAGAGCGTCTCGCTCGAACTCGTCTTTTAAACAATCCATACAGAAGATGACCGCCATAAAAGGCGGTTTTCTTTTGTCGCTCTGTCCTCTCCAAAATTAACGATATAAATTCCTAATTAGTATTCCATTTTTCTTTTATTCGGTCTAATATGACCCCTAGTTGGTAACATATAAGCAACGACACAAGGGGGTAAGGAAATGGACGCGTTGTTTGACGTGGCGCTGCTCTCGCGAATTCAGTTCGCGGTAACGGTGGCCTACCATTTCATATTCGTTCCGCTTTCGATAGGCTTGGGCCTTATCACGGCGATTTTTGCGACGAAGTATTATCGAAGCCGCGATGAAAAAGATGGCGCCGCCATGCATTTTTGGGTGCGCATCTTCACGGCGACGTTTGCCATTGGCGTTGCGACAGGTATCACCATGGAGTTCTCTTTTGGAACCAACTGGGCCGATTACTCGCGCTTCGTAGGCGATATTTTCGGTGCGCCGCTTGCCGCCGAGGCCCTGTTCGCCTTCTTCCTGGAATCGGTTTTCCTCGGTGTTCTTCTCTTTGGCGAAAAGAAGGTGTCGCCTAAGTTCTACACGGTGTCGGCATGGCTTGTGTGGGCAGGTTCGTGCTTGAGCGCGCTGTGGATTCTGATCGCCAATTCTTGGATGCAAACGCCGGCTGGTGCCGAGCTTGCGAGCGATGGCTCGAAGGCCGTTATCACCGATTTCCTTGCGGCGGCTTTCAATCCCTCGATTCTGCCGCGTTATACGCACGTGATCGTGGCACTGCTCATTTTGGGCGCATTCGTGTCCATGGCGGTTGGAGCGTGGTATTTGCTGAAGGGCAAGCACTCCGATTTTGCGATGAAAACCGTGCGCATTGGCGCCGTGGTAGGCATCGTCGCATCGTGCGCGATGATTGTGACGGCCCATGCTTCGGCGGTGGAGGTTTCGGAAGAGCAGCCCACGAAACTGGCCATGATGGAAGGCATGTATAACGACGAAGTGCCGCCGCTGTACGCTTTTGGCTGGGTTGACGAAGAAAGTCAGCAGGTCATTACTCCGTTCGCAATTCCTGGTGGCACGAGCTTCTTGGCGACGGGCACGTGGGATACCGAATATGCCGGTCTCAATTCGCTCGCCGAAACCGAAAAGTATGGCGAGATGGACGTCGCCGACATGCCGGTGAATTTGGTGTTCCAGTCGTATCACCTGATGGTTGCGATGTATGGCCTCATTATGCTCACCGCGATTCTTGCGATTGCGTTCTCGATGCGTGGTGGGCGCATTGCCACCATGCGTTGGCTGCAGAAGCTCCTCGTCGTATCTCCTCTGTTCCCGTTTATTGCCATTCAGGTTGGTTGGATTACCGCCGAAGTCGGCCGCCAGCCATGGGTCGTGTATCCGTCGACGTCGGGTCCCGATGGCGTGAGCCTTCTTACGAATAACGCCATATCGCAGGCGGTATCGGCGCCCGAGCTGCTGCTCACGCTGGCTTTGTTCGCAGTGGTGTATGCGTTCTTGTTCATTGGCTGGGTGCGCGTGATTTCGCACTTCATTAAGCGCGGCCCCGTCGATGCCGTTGCGGCTGTTGAGAGCGCCGCACCGGCAGCGCCTGCTGCGAAGACCTGCGATGCAAAGGATGGTGAATAGCGATGAGCGCTCTCGCTGTACTGTGGTTTTTCTTGATATTCGTGCTTATCGCGGGTTATTTCGTGCTCGATGGGTTCGATTTGGGCGTAGGCGTACTCTATCGTGCGCTTGCGAAAACCGACGCCGAACGCGCCCTTGTGCGTCGCAGCATCGGCCCTGTGTGGGATGGCAACGAGGTGTGGCTGCTCACGGCGGGCGGCGCGCTGTTTGCTGCGTTTCCCGCGGCGTACGCCACGACGTTTTCGGGGTTTTACCTGGCGGTCATGCTCGTGCTCTTCGGCCTGATTGTGCGTGCGGTCTCGCTTGAGTTTGGCGCGCACGACCCGAAGTGGGGCCGCGCGTGGGATGCGTGCTTTACAATCGGTTCGTTTTTGCCTGCCCTGCTGTTAGGTGTGGCGCTCGGCAACGTGATTGCCGGCGTGCCGCTTGCGGCGAACGGCGACTATGCGGGCGTGCCGCTGCTTGGCTTGCTTTCGCCGTTTACGCTCGTCGTTGGCGCGCTGGGATTTGCGATGTGCATGGCGGCGGGTGCTGCATGGGTGGCGCTGAAGACTGAACGCACGAGCGCAGTGCATGGGCGTGCGGAAAAGCAGCGTCGCGTGTGGCACGTTGTGGCCCTCGCGCTGTTCGTGGTGGCGACTGTGCTTGCATTTGCCGTGGTGAAACCTCAGTTCGCCCCGGGCATGCTGGTCGCGGGTGCGATTTTTGCCATCGCTTTCGTCGTGTGTATTGCGGCATCGATTGCTCAGGCGAAAAAGGGCAACGATCTGGCCGCCTTCGTTCTGCAATCAATCGCGGCGGTATGCTTGGTGGCGTTGACTGCGGTGTCGTTGTTCCCGAATTTAGTTGTTGCGGCACCCGGCAGCGTGGGCGAATCCATTACGCTCATGAACGCCGCGTCGTCCGATACGTCGCTCGCATGGATGACGGGCATTGCCTGCATCGGCGTGCCGTTGGTGCTGGTGTACCACGTGATTGCCTATCGCGTGTTCAGCGGGCGCATTGCTGAAGAGGATGTGGCTTAAATGGGCGGCATGGCGAACAAGAAGGGTGCCTCTCAAAGGCGCAGGAGCGTTGTTGGGGAGCGGGGGAGCTCTGCCAATGAGCAAGGGGGTGCATCGGAAAAACGCCTCTACGAGAAATGGCTCTCGATGCTCTGCGTAGGCATGGCGATCTTTGGCATTGGCGTGATGCTCGTGGGCTATAAAGCTCCAACGGTGGGGCTGGTTGCGACAGTTGTGATGCTCATAGGCGCATCGGCGCTTTTCGCGATCAAGGCGAAGCAGAACATGCGAGAGTAAGCGTGCCCTGGCGCCCTGCCGCTTCGCGCCTTGTGCGTGGCGGCGGGCAAAATCGCGACAATGTGCCACCCGTAAGGAAAGGCGAGTCGTTTTGGACGGCTCGCCTTTTTTGTGTGAGGGGCTGAATGAAGTTGCCGAGTTGGGTTGGTTTGCTTCGATGCGGATAGCTAGAGGTCTTTTCGCTGGTAAATCGTCGTGCTTATGGCGCAGCTTAGAGCGAAGAGCGCAAGCGATACGACGGTCAGCGAAACGAACAGAAGGCTTAAGTGGGCATCGGCCCAGGTGTCGAGATTGTGCAGCAGCATGGGGTCGAACGTCTGCTTCAGCATCGCGAGGCAAATGCAGAAAAAGAGAACGGCGAAGCACATGAAATAGCGTACGCCTTTCGTGGCGCCGAATTTGATGAGGAACGGCTCGCCAATGGCCACCATGATAACCACTGAGAAAGTTGCGAAAAGTGACCCTGCTGCCACCTCGGTCGTTGGCATTGTTTCGAATTCGTGGACGAACGAGGGCAAAATGGCATTGAGCGCGATGCCAAGCATCGTCGCGCACGCCGCGGCGATGAGGGACGCGAGAAGAATCGAGCCATATCGCGCGGCAATAACATTGCGACGCGAGAAAGGCAGCGATGCACGATAACGTTTCCAGCCGTTTTGGTCGTCATATGAGGTGAGCGAGAACATGGAAATCATAGGAACCATGGCGCTCACGCAGGCGACCGCTGGAATGCAATTGCCCATAGCCAACGCCATAATGGCACAAACAGGCACGAGTATCACGGCGAATGCCGGCATGAAGGTGCTCAAGATGACAAATTCCGATTTCAATGCCGCTTTCATTGTGTGATTCCTTTCAACGTAAAGCGCAGGTAGTCTTCGATTGATGCGTGGTCGCAGGGGATTTCAGGAAATGCTTCGGAGAACTCGAAGCGGTTGGGCACGAGCACGTCGCAACTGAATTCGCGTCGCTCAACGAGCGCTTCTTCGACGCATTCGAGAATCGTGTGAGCCTGTTCTGCAGTGCAATGGGCGACGCCTGCCATGTCGGTAATTTCTTCGCGAGGCATATTGAAAATGATGCGGCCGTCATCGATGGCCACAACG
>OLPB01000336.1_pt1 | contig 29821 bp, 41 predicted proteins | sample 1672001 | NCBI WGS metagenome assembly OLPB01 (sample SAMEA3136635, study PRJEB25190) | human gut metagenome | biome: human gut; feature: human-associated habitat; material: faeces | place: Austria | collected 2013 | reverse complement strand
AGGGAGCTTGTGCTCCGGTCGTCCATAGTTGGGTTCTCACCGTCCAATCCCCGATGCGCCAGCGGTTGGGTTAATTTTTACTTTATTAGTACCATAAATGATTTAATATACATGAAGAACAGATTGTCGCTCTCATTATATATATCATCAGTTGACAATATACCGTCAGTTGAGATGTCGTATTTTTCTCCGGCTTTCTCAACTTCTGCATTTACAATGTCGGATATACTTGTTTCATACTTTTCCAGCAAGGTGGTATCAAGCCGACCTCTTGTCTTGGGAGGAATATACATCTCAACTGTCACGCGAACGCTCGCAAGAGCATTCAAGTTGAACTGGCTCTTATCCTTAATTTCTCCCAGACGGATAACCATGAAACCGCCAGCATTTATCTCCTCCTCCAACTTGGTAGGCATTTCCATCGGATAGATGTACTTTGTAACCTTATCTATGAAGAGAGAATAAACATATTGGTATATCGGCATTCGCCTTGCATCAATCACGCTCATGGGATTTGTTTACAAGGATATTCATATATTCTTGATGGTGTCCCCACTACACCTCTATTGATTACTTGATATAATCTTTCACCAATTACTTTTTCTTGAAACGGAACGCTCATATCCCTATTGTTTTAACAGTTGCCTTCCCTGCAAAATCTTCCTTAATATCGTCATATATGGTTGATAACACCTCAAACCTTCGTCTTGGATTTCCAGTATTTCCTCCTTCCAATATAGGAGCATAAGGCACTGTTGCTGCCAGCACCAAATCCCATCCTATATAAGTGGCAGGAGTATAGTTTGCCAAGAACTCGTCAGCAAGCTTTCTTCCATCTATCAGCTTGCCATGATACTTTGAGTTTTTAGTTGCCATCTGATACGGATACAAGTAGCCGCTCCCCTTCAAATTGCCTTGATAGAACACAGCCCAAATATAACTATCAGCCAAGTTGTAAGTCTGGTCGGTAAATCCGCTTTCAGAATATGCTTTCTTCAACAATTCGGGTGCATAGGCTATTAGTCGCTGGGTTTGCTCGCCAGCAAGTCTGTCAAACAGTTCTTGCCGAACCCTTTTCAAACCACTCAAATCAACTTTTACTTTTATCGCCATCCACCTTTTCTATTTGCATATATAGTTATAGCACCTAACATCGAAGGTATGCTGTTATCAACTTGCATCTTAATTTGCTCTCCCATAACATCACATTCTATCCAGTCTTCATTACGTACTGGATTAATATACTTCCCGTCCTCTCCTTTTATCAAAGGAATAGAAACAACGTAGTCGCTTGTTTGAGCGGTCGAACCGGATTCAGCAACAGAAAGATTCACGTCCATTACTCCTTCGTAGACGGTATCTTCTTCATCGTCGCCCATAGAACTTTCGATGATTCTGTATATACGTCCCGAAAAAGGAAATTCTTCTATGTCACTGAATGAAATCATATCACATCTATAATTTTCAAGAGTTTAATCTTTGGACGAGCAGAGATAAGAACCTCGTAATTAGGGTCATTGTATCTCTTATATATGCCCAAAGCATAACTTATTTTATTACTCTGATAGATGTCCGTCTCTGACCCAACTGTACGCTGGAAGTTATTATGAGAGGCAGATTGAGATGCTGTACTTGAAGGGCTTAACAACACTGCGGTAAATATTATATCGGCAGTCATTAAATCCTTTTGTTCTTGGGTCAACGTCATAGCATCCTCGTTTACATCTGTAATGCCGCGGTCAAGAGCAATTCTCATAAATGTATTCTCCTCAAACGAATACCGACAAGATGAAGAAAGCCATTCAAGTATAGTCATATATAACCCTCCAAGTTTAAGAACCAGCAGACGTAGTATCAACAACAATGTGTTCCATAAACTCGGTCAGCACTGGCATATAACGACCGATAGCATCAGTATGATATGCCTTGTAGATACCGTTAGGAACTACCTTGTTGATAATATAAATCAAGTCATTCTGTGCAGAAGCGATTGAATAGTCAATCGTCTTGTTTGCTTCACGCTGCAACAAGATAACATCGGCAACATCAGAATGAACAACCTTACCAGCAAAGCCAATAGGACGCAGAACTGCTACACCCGACTTCCAGCCTTGTACAGTCTTAATCGTTTTGATGTCTTGTACCACTTGTTCCTCTTTCACAATGCGGATAGGAGAAATCTTAGATACAGAAGAACGAGAATACTGAATAAGCTGCTCCCAAGAAATGATGTTAGTATTAATGCCAGAAGCACCATTAGTAACAACAATAACCTTATCGGGCGCATACAAGCGAATCCAACGGTTAACTTCTTCCTTGAAGTATTTGTTGTTCAGCAAGTGAGTGATAACCATGTCATACGGCAAATCCCATTCCATTGTACCAGTAAATCCAGTACGGTCACGGAAATCTTTCTCAATCTTTGCCATTTGTTCCGGAATGTTAGCTTCTGCGTTCGTCCATACTTGCTTACCAGCCTTAACAAAGTTTTCAGTAGGCACATACTTCGGGAACTCATGTACGACACCGGACATACCACGAGAATCAGCATTGCTGTACTGACCTCCCTTAGACAAAGCTTGTGCGGCAATGTTAGAAAGACGGTAGTTGTGTGTCTTAATCAAGTCAGCAACACCACGTACATAACCTTCCAACAAAGTAGCATTAGCTTCACCAAGTTCATTCAAGCGTGCTTTCAATTCCTCTTTTGAAAGAGAAGTTTCAAACAAGCCTTTACCGAACTGAGGGATAGTACCAGTTCTCTGTTCCCAGCCTTCGTTATCCATCTGAGCAACTTCACTCAACGGTGTCATTGCATCAGCCATCGGAACGGGTCGGCGAGTAACATTATAGATAGTATAAGCAGGGTCAAGCTTCGGGCGGCTCATGTCAATAGGGTACTTGCCACCATCAACAGTAAAGTGTTCCTGCCAGAAGAACTGGTTTGCATCCATGACGATTTTCTCGTCAATGAGCGTCTGAATAAATGCGCTCGTACCGTCAGAGTTTACCAAGCCTCTTTGATAGAGTTGGCTTACTAACTCGTCGGGATTAAATTGATATTTATATGCGTTTGCCATAATTCTACTCCTTTCCTTTAGATTTCAAATACACCTTCGATGTAGTTGCGGTTCTTAGCCAATACATACTTCGGAAGCGGTTGCATACGTTCAACAAATGCACGCTTTCCATAAACAGTGTTGATGTTGTGCTGAACATCAGTAACTCCCCAGCGACCATCAGTCGGAGCGAACTGTGTATCTACTTCGATGAAGGTATTCGGGTTTTTAACCAACACAGTAGCGTCGGCAGCAGCAGCAGTCGCAACGCCACCTTTTGTGTCAGCAGCTTCAACCAAAATATCATCAGTAGTCAGAGCACCGATTGCAGTGTCAACAGTAAGAATAAACTGCTTGTTCTCTTCATCGAACTCAACAGATGTAACCTTACCAGACTGCCCCTTAGTTTCAACTGTATCGGGAGCTTTCATAAGTACATTGCCTACTTCGGGAATGTGAGAATAGCCAGAACCATCTACATGTAAAGTAGTGTCTGTTTCAGCAGTCGTAGCCTCTGCCACCTTAAACGTTTTCAGAAGGAAACCGGGTTTCCACAATCTGTATTCGTACAAGTCAGCCGCAAAAGCATAGCCAAAACCCTTATACGGGTTTGCAATGGTAGAGCCATAGAGAACATTGGAACGTTCCTCGTGATTGGCGTCCTTCCACCATACGAACTTGCCACCTCTAAATTGTTTAGCGGAAGCAAAAAAGGTTTCTAAATTTAATTGTGCCATTTTTTTAATATTTAAAGTTTGACGGGTTTTATGGCAGCAAGGTAGTCTTCCATTGCTGTTTTCTTTCCGTCCGGAGATAATGGTGTAATATCACCAATAGAGCTTCTGAATATATCTTGATAATCTTTCAGCAGTCTTTCTGCCTCGGCATTAACATCAGCATCAATTGCGATATTCTGCTTACCAAGATAGTTACGAAAAGATTCATGTAAATCTTCCCTCACCTTAGACTTGGCTGTATCGTATATCTGATTGCGAACAGACTTCGTTTTCTCTTGCAATTCAAACTTTTCCAGCCTATCAAGTTTCTCTTTGTACTCGGCAGGCAACTCAAATTTCGGAGGCTCTTGATTGCCTTCTCCACCATCATTACCTTTTTCAGCCTTTTTCTTCCATTCTTCAATCTGAGATTTATATTCAGCTTCCTTAGCTTCAAATCCCTTAGTCGCTTCTGAGAATGCGTTCTTTCTTGCATGTCCGCTACTTTCAACTGAAATATTCAATGCGGCTACTAAGCCAGCATCTTCAATCGGAGCATCCTTGTAAGCTTCTGCAAATTTCTCAGAGAACTTATCTCTGAATGTTTCACTCAAATCAAAATTACGTTCTTCGCAAATCTGATTAACTTTAGATAAAACTTCTTCTTTTTGTGCCATTGTTCGTCAATGATTTTATTATTTTGAACAAAAATAAATAGCTTTTTCATTACTCATACCATACTTACATTAAAAGTAGCATTTTTATTTAGCGTCCATAGGCTCAATTTAATGTAAGTGGTACATAGTGAAGCATAGAATGCGTATATTTGTAGAAAAAAAGAGAACGGTATTTATCTACAAAGTATCACTTAGCTTTTTATAAACAAATGCCAATGTAGCGATAACCAAGCTACACCTAAAAAATAGTATTAACCCAACCGCTGGCGCAGCGGGGATTGGACGGTGAGAACCCAACTATGGACGAACGGAGCACAAGCTCCCTAAGAAGTAGTGGCTCGATGAAACGTCAAGTTGTTCAAGTGTAAACTTGGATATAAGCGCCTAAAGAACCATTATGAGCGAGAAAATACAGAAAGACAAAATTGTTAGTCCATTGCCGGGTTGCCAATATGAAGCCATCCGAAGCAATGCTGACTATGTTGTACTTACTGGTTCCGGTGGCGGTGGAAAAAGTTTTACATTAGGTTATGCTCCAATTTCATATCTATATGAAAATCAAGGAGCAAAGGCTGTATGGTTCATGCGTAACGTTGGCGACTTTTTTGACGCTGGGAAAGTAGTGGACGGTCTTAAAGAAATATATCCGCTTATTGATAGACGTTTCAGAATACAACCAAGAGAACCTATTGGAGAAGTCATTAAGGTTCAAGACGATATGGGTGTGAAGTTTTTCAATAGTTCTGAAATCAAATTCCAGCAGTTGAATAATGAAAGTCCCACTGTAATAGATAAGATATTCAAAGGATTGCAGTTTAAGAAAGCCATATTTGAAGAATGCAATAAATTTGAATGGAAAACTATTTCTACTTGTCAAACCCGTCTGCGTGCAAACACTAAGGGTAAAGCTCAAATATATCTTGCTCAAAATCCGGAACGTGAATGCTTCATACGTAAGCTATGTGGCTGTGGCAAGAATGGTGGTGGATGGATTGGAGATGATGGAAAACCCATTAAAGAAATGAATGGAGTTGTTCGGTTCTTCCACATTGTAAAGGGTAACTTGGATGAAGTCTATTGGGGAAATACTAAGGAAGAGGTTTATTCTAAATGCAAAGACATTATAGATAACCTTTTGCAGATTGACCCGGATATGTCTTATGAGGACTTTATTATGAGCATGATATTCTTTACTTTTGATGTGAGGGATAACCAAGCTATGCTTAAAGCAAACAAAGGTTATCGCGCTATGGCTGCAACATCTGTGCTTGCAGATTCAATGTATGAACCTAATTGGAATTTCTCTATACAAGACGAAAAAGAAGAAGAAGAAGAAGATAATCTTTCCGAAGTGACAGAGGATGATATTCTCAATATGTTTACTCATGTTTCTCCATGTAAATGCAAGAAGGAGCGTATTACCGTGGATATGGCAACTACTGGGGAGGATAACTTTGTAATGAAGCATTGGGTAGGTTTCCATTGTGACGATATACAATATTGCATGAAAAACTCTAATCTTGAAGCTGTAAAGATGATTAAGCAGTTTATGGTTAAGCATGGATTGACTGATAAAGAGCTAATCATTGATGTGCAAGGTAACGGTTTCTTAAAAGAGATTTTCAATCTTGTATCAGCAAACGGTGGAGGTGTCGCATTCTCCGGAGCGATTGCCGCAACTGCTAAAGGAAAGAAGTTGTATGAAAGATTTAAGGATGAAGCTGCACACCTTGCTACCCAAATGATAAAGGCTGGATTGATAACCTATGACAGACAGCTTGCTAAAATGAGATATACACATCAGAAGATAAAACGTGAAGGTTCTACTACTGTCTTAAAGCAAATGCAGTTTGAGAGTAGAATATTCAAATTTAAACGCTTGCCTTCGGGACGAATACAGTTTGAAGGAAAGAAGGAACAACATGCTCTGATAAAAGGCTTTTCTCCCGACCTTACAGACAACATCATTATGCTTTGTGGGGGATTGTGTTATGACTGTTATAGGGAATTGGCTGGTGCTACTGGTGGAGAATTAAGAAGGAAATTATCTCTTGAAGATATAATGAACCAAGTAAATGGTACTGCACAACCAACAAGGGAAAGAGGAAAGATTACTAATTCAGATAAGATATTGAAAATTTTAAGCAGCATATAAAATGATAACGAGAAAAAACATTGATTGGTATTTGTCAGAACCAACGCGACTGTTGTTGAAGAAGCCTTTTACGAGAGGTGGAAGATTTCAGTCGTGCAAAACTTATATTGGTGATGTTACACTTAACCAAAAAACAACTGCCCAGTTGAGCGACTTGACATTGCGAGAGGTTTCACAAGACCTCTATCTGAGAGAGTACGACCCTTCTCTACACAATATAAAGTATAATAATTCAATTCCTAAGATTGCAGTCAGAGTTGGAGATACTGATATAGTCATAGATGAACTTGTGCTGACAGTTTCTTTGCAAAAGAATATTCATGCGGCACATGTTCTTCATCTCACTGCTAATCCTATTTCTTTTAATCTCTGTAATATAGAGAAGAATGATACCATCAGTAAGAAGTTTCAGAACTTTAAGCTGGAATGGAACATGAGAAATATGGAGCAAATCAAGTACGAACTAATATCCAAGCAAAAGAAAGTTGGCGATGCTGGCGTACTATTCAAATATGACCCTATAAAGAAAAAGGGAACAGTTAAAGTCTATTCCTATGATGATGGATATTCAGTCATACCTAACTATAATGAATATGGAGAAGAAATTTCACGCTCCTTGTTTTATAAGATAGATGATTTGACAGAAGTCATTGATACATTCGATGATAAGTACCTTTATCGTTCAATACGAAGCAAAGAAGGAGAACCTACCAATAATGGATGGATTACTGAAAGGATTCTTCATGGGTTTAGCCGTAATCCTCTTGTCTACCATAGAGGCAAAGTAGCTTGGGAATATTCTCAAAGTATAATTGAGATAATTGAATTGCTTACAAATATACATGCTGTGACATTAAAGCGGTTTGGTACTTGGGGATTAGTCTTAAAAGGGGAAATGAATGAAGACAGTTTCAAGCGAGATAACGGCACATTAGTTATCAATCTCCCGGCAGACGAAGGTTCAAGCTACAAGACAGAAGCAAAGACTTTGGAGTTCCCAGAGCCGGAAAGTATGATTGCTTATCTGGAATATTTGCTGGAACAAGTTTCAATTGCTTCATCTGTCAGCTTTATCACTCCAAAGGATATCACTAATACTGGAAGCGGTGGCAACGGTATTGCATTGTCTATGCGTAATGATATTGCACTGGCTACTCAAAGTGTTGCCGATTGGTCTGATTCTATCAATGAAATAACCTATCTTTTCCAAGAGATGTTAGGATTGGAAGAAGACCAGACGAATGCTTATACAGATTTGAAAATTAAAGCCAAACTGAATATTTGGAGCATGGAAACCAACAATACTAAGATTACCAACTTAGCTATGGAATCTAAATGGATTTCCCGACAAACATTGATTGAAGAATCTCCGTCTTCTGCACCAGATGAACTTGACCGAGTAGAAAAAGAAAAGAAGCAAGAAGAAGAAGAAGATGCTATCAAGCAAGCTGAAAAAGCTGAACGGATAAGCAAGAACAACAATACAGAGATTATCGAAACTCCTAATAAAACTACTTACAGTAGCAACGTTTAAAATAACAATATCATGGATTGGACGCAGATTTTAGTATCAATACTTGGAGGAGGAGGTTTCTTAGGTGGAATAGTTTCACTTGTAAATATGAAACCTTCTCGCAAGAAAGCGATGGCAGAGGCGCGGACAGTTGAGATTACGAACCTTGAAAAGTCAATATCAATAATGGAGAAAAGCTACAGTAACATACAGACGTATGTGAACAAGGAAGTAACCCGTATTGAAAACGACCTTTCAGAACTGAAAAAAAAGTATGAAGAAAAAGTTATCTCTATACGGCAAGCATACATTTGCAAAGTACCAAGCGAAGAATGTCCGGTGCTGTTAAAGCAAGCAACGTTTGATATGGCACATGAATGTGAAGAATGTAGAGGCTGTGAAAAGAATGAAAAGAAGGAGGACTGAAAATGAATATAAAGAACTATTTTAATATCAAAGAGCTTGTATGCAAGCATGTATATAACAAGTTTGGAGAAATGGCGTGGACGTTTTTTGACCCACGGCTGCTTGAAACAATGTGTGTCATACGAGAAAAGCTTGGCAAGCCTATAACTGTCAATACTTGGCATTCGGGAGGAAGTCTGACACAAAGAGGACTGCGCTGTAATGTGTGCCAATTAGTAGCTGAAAAGACACGATTAGAAAAGGTGTATGTGTCTGCACATCTACAAGGAACTGCGCTGGACTTTGATGTGAAGGGAATGACCGCTTTGGAAGTTCGTAATTGGATTAAGGCAAATCAGATACTTCTCCCTTATCCGGTACGCTTGGAACAAGATGTCACTTGGGTACATTTGGATGTCCGCACTGATGGGAGCAATGGCAAAGTAACCTATTTCAAAGGATGAAAAAGGTTCTTCTCCTAATAATCCTTTTGCCTCTTTTGTTTTCATGCCGAACTGCAAAGGACTTGGAGAAAAATACGGAAATAAAAGAGATTATCAAAGAACGGCATGACACTTTAACAGTACACACAAGAGATAGTATCTATTTTTCTGTTATTCAAAAAGGAGATACTGTTTTTAATACTAAGTATATTGAAAAAATCAAGTACATAGACAGAACAGTCATACAGAATGATACTATATATCAAGAGAAAGAAGTCATTAAGGAGAAAGAAGTCATTAAGAAGCATGTTCCATCATGGTGCTGGTGGCTTTTACTAATTAATGCAGCAATCATAGGAATAATCGGAATTAAATATTATGTAAGATGGCGAACGAAGTAAACCCTATACTGAATATATACAATGAAGATGGTACTCCCTTCCACGACATCAGTCTGAGAAAACACACTTTCTCAACTATTGTTATGTCGTTAAATGACAAGATAGAGGGAGAGTTTTATTATAAAGACAATTCACTTTCGTTTACTCTGCAAGAATATGTAGAGTATAAAGGAATAAAGTACATACTTAAAAATCCTCCCGTAGTTGTTAGAAAAGGAATGACTTCGGAAAACAGCGAGGCAAAGGGAATGACTAAATATAGTTGTACTTTCTACCATGAAATGATTGAATTGTACAACATTCCCTTTACTGACATTGCTATTAGTAGCAGTAAGGAAAGTTATCGCAGCGAAAAACGGACTTTCTCGTGGATTGGTACATTAAGCATGTTCGTTCAAAAAATCAACTCATGTCTTGTCGGAACTAAATGGACTTGCAAGTTGCAGCCAACATTTGTAGATGATGGGACAATGAGTGATGTGTTATCATTCAGCAATCAATTTATTTCAGACGTTTGCAAGACTGCATACGAAACATGGAAAGTTCCATTTGTAGTTGATGGATATACTATTTGGTTTGGCAAGCCATCTAAGGAAATACTCGACGATGAAAACAAGCCATACATATTCAAATTCGGACAAGGTGTAGGACTGAAAAACAACGATTGCACACCAAAGAATAATAAGGTCATTACTCGTATTGCTGGATATGGTAGCAACATTAATATTCCGTATGGCTATCCTATAATTACAGATGCAGACGGAAATCGCATTGAGCACCCATATACTCGTGACACGTTAATGCCATCAGTATATGTAGAGGCAGTTAGAAATAAAGTCTTGTTTGGTTCTAAAAAACCTCTTATTGACTACTATGACGCAGATAGCAGCTATCCTACTCCTATCAATCCTCTTGCACCAGTATTCCATATCCAAGAATTTTCCAGCATACAACCTACTATTGAAGGTATGACATACAAGGGACAAGCTATTGACTTGTTCAAAGAAGTAATAGTACCAGAAGGTGGCTGGGATGATTATATTGACCCCGAAACGGGAGAGGTTAGACAGTCGTATTTTGATGTGACGCTTTATCCTCTTGGCTTTGACTTATATGCACAAGCAGCAGTTACAAGTGGAATGACCTTCTCCATGAAGTCCGGTGACACATTAGGAGCTAACTACGAGGTAGCAGTAGATTGGGAAGATGTAAAAAAGAACTTCTATGTAACTGATGAAGCTGGAAACATTGTATTCAAACCAAATGGAGAACAGAGGGACTATGCTAAATATCCAGACAGTACAGACCAAGCTATTACTATTAAACTGACAAAGGACTTAGATACATTTGGTACGATAATGCCAAGCAAGTTCCAGCAAGTTAAAACTGGCGACAAGTTTGTCATATTGCACATTGAAATGCCACAAGCATATATAGACAAGGCACAAGAACGTTTGGACGTCGCCATGAAAAGATATATGCTTGAAAATAATATGCCTTTGTATGACTATCCTTTGAGCTTCGACGAACACTTCTTGGAAACAAACCAAGCAATTCTTGCGCAGATTAAGCCTAATACTATTGTCAGATTCTTGTATAAAGACAATGAGGACGCTATGGAATTATCCGTAAAGGAAATGTCAATCCAATATGGTACAAATCCCCTTCCTACTTATAATATTACCTTAACGGACGAAGTGTCTATTGTACTGAATCAGATAGGACAGATAGCTGATGGACTTAGCAAGTTAGGAAGCCAAGTAGCACAGTTACAAGCTATTTATGGACTTGACATTGTAGGCGAACTGAACAAAAAACTCAGCAGAGTTAAAGATGATACCGCACAAGGAATGATAACTTTCTTGCGTGGATTGAAAGTCGGTAGCTATGTGACCGGAAGTACGGGCGGTATATTCTATGCAGATACAGACGGAAAATCACATGCAGAGCTTGATTATCTGACAGTAAGAATGAAAGCCATGTTCTATGCTTTGGAGATTATCAAGACCGGAGTTATCGGAGGTCGCCAAATGATTACTCCCGGTGGTGCAATCGAATGTATCAAGATAGAAGATAGAAATGATATACTTGACGAAGAAGGCAACAAGACTGGCGAAAATGTTTGGGACTATTGGCGATGCTATTTCTACCAAGATGATGGTACGGAAGCATTAGATAATCGTTTCCGAGCAGGAGATATGGCTTTGGCACAAGACTTCAATATTAAGGAGGGAGTTTATGAGAATGTGTCAAATCATTACTTATGGCGTTTGGTTGTAAACGTAGGAACTAATTACATTGACATCTCAAAAACTGATGCTGATGCAGCCAGTGATGCACCGCGAGTAGGAGATACTATTTGTCAGTTAGGTAATAAGACTTTTGTTGATGCAAATGGTGTTACTCATGTAGAGGACAAGACAAGACAGAATGCAATTATCTTTAGTGCAGTTGACACTTTCTCGCCAAGTATGACTTTATATGCTGGCATAAACAGCTATTCATACCTCAACAAAGAGTACGTGTCCTACGGTGTTGACAAGACTACAAATCTCGCTTATATGAACGTCTATGGCAACTCTTATATTGGAGCAAGAGATAAGAGCAGCTATATGAAGTTTGATACGGTAACTGGTGTTGAGATAAAAGGTAAACTTGTAACCAAATCTGGCAAAGACGTTGAGGAAACATTTAACAGCTTCCAAGACCAGATAGATGGAGTAAAGGAAACTTGGTATGGAGAATACACACCAACTCTTACAAACCAGCCAGCAGTAGATTGGAATACAGAAGCTTTGAAAAAACGGCATGAAGGTGATGTATTTACCAATATCCAAGAATATGTCGATGATAAAACTACTCCCGATGCAGGAAAATCATGGAGATGGGTAAAGACGGGAAATACATGGGGATGGACGCAGATTGCAGACAATGACACTTCAAAGGCTTATCTTGAAGCAGCTAAAGCGCAAAAGGCAGCAGAAGAAGCTAAGAAAGAAGCCAATGACGCAAAGCAGACTGTAACCAATATGAAAAACTTCACAGACGAAGCCTTTAAAGACGGTATTGTTGACAGACAAGAAGCTGCCGCAATTGAGAAATATTTGAACTCAATCAAATCAATACAGAAGAGCGTAGCGGAATCTTATTCTAAGGTTTATGCTAATCCTTTATTGTCCGGTACTGCTAAGGTAGAACTAAAAACCGCTTATGATGGATTTAATGTGGCAACTACCGAGCTTATTACTGCTATTGATGATGCCATAGCTGACGGAGTAGCTACCTCAACGGAAGTCGCTTTGGTAGATGGTAGGTACGACACCTTCAATACCAAATATGGAGATTTTATAGCTTATTTGAATGCAGCCAACAACTTTATCCAAGACAAAATAAACACTTCGGCAGAAGATGCAAAGAAAGCTGCGGAAGAGGCTCAAAAGGCGGCAGATGCAGCCAAAGCAGAAGCGGAAGCAGCAAAGCAAAGATTGGATAAGTGGGCAAAAGATGGGGTTATATCTCCTACTGAAAAGCAAGCTATTAAAGACGAAATAGTTCGTATAGACGCTGACAAGACTAATATTACAGCAGGATATACTTTGTATTCATTGGGTAGCCCTACGGGTTATCTAAATGCTCATAGCAATTATCGTGCAGTGTTGGTTACATTATCTGCTTCTACTCCCGAAAATATAACTATACCTTCTGACTTCGCTTCAAAGCAATCTGCATACTACAATCAAAGAACGGCAGCTTTGAATGCCATCAGTGACGCAGCTAAGGCAGCAGTAGATACCGTTAAAAAAGATTTGGCTGGTTATGAATATCTAAAGAAAGCGTGGAAAGAGAGTACCACAATCGAAGGTGGCGTTATTCAGAATGCGTTAAACATGCTGGGATATACTGACCCGGTAGCTGGATTTAAAGTAATGTCCGGTATGAATGGTGTCTATGATGCTACTAAGGTCGGTGGAGGTATTGCTTCTTGGTATGGAGGTTCTATGAAGGATAGAGCAGATTATACAGCAGCAAACATGCCATCAGATGTAGCAAAGGCTATCATTCGTATGGATGGCTCTGGCTACCTTGCAAGCGGTGCTGTATGGTGGGGGACTGATGGTGTTTTCCATGCTGACCCACAATCATTCATCATCAAAGAAAATCAGCTTGGCGACTATGTTTCTCTATTCCAGATTGTATATCGTTCTGGAACTCCGAAGACTATTAGCTACATGATACCACAATATCCAATGCAGAAATTGACAGTTTCCGACTACATCGAAATAGGAACAACTGGGTATCGCATTGGAGTGGATAGTGCCAATAATGCTATTAAAGTCTACAAAGAAGATGGCTCGGCTGTTAACTTCTACGCAAGCGGTGCTGTATCTGCAAAAGGTATCAGTTCCGGTAGTGGCGGTGGAGGAGGCGGTCTTATTGACACCGTTTATGGATATTCAAGTTTAGGTGGCACTTTTGCTGATTCAACATTATCAGACACCTTTAACGCATACACTATCAACAAGTTGGCAAGTAGAATTACTGAACTTGAAAAGAATGGTGGTGGAGGTACTGGCATTGCTGGTATCAAAGTTAACGACAAAACTTATGCGCCAGACACAAGCAAGTATATTACGCTCCCAAACTACCCTTCCACTACTATTACTGGAACGGGAAATGTCCTTACCAACGCTACTTATGACAATAGTACGCGAGTACTGACATTAACTAAAGGCAATATTGCTACTACCGCTAACCATTTAGAGAGATATGCTCAAATAACCTCTACTGCGATAGATACTGTATCTACATTTACAGCATCTAAGACATCTGTATGGGAGGCAAATGGTACTGCATATGGAACTACTGGTGCTAATGATACTGTATTAAACATTGGTTCTGCGGCAAATAGGTTATTCCAATTAAGAGCAACCTATAATTCTGATGATTTTTACTTTAGAGGTGTTGGTGCAAGTTCTTTCGGAACTTGGTATAAAATATGGCACGCAGGAAATTTGAATCCATCTAAAATAACATATTTAGGTTTTAAAGAGGATTACCAATGGGTTGTTATTTTATTATGGAGAGATGCGCAAATAAATGTGTTACATAGAATCAATGGTAAATTATATACCGAAAGCACTGGTTTGGCCCGTTATCAATATGCAGAAATTGACTTATTTTTTACAAGATGGACTACTTCTCATTATGATTTTTATGGCAATTTTGATACAGCAGGAATAAACGATAATTGGTCTTTAGTAACTTGTACATATAATGGTGAAAAATGGTGGGCTTTAAGACATACAAATACACAAGCTGTTAGTATGTACTTTATGGGTTCAACAACAAATATTAGTTTTACTAAAGTGCATTACTATACTTCCAATTCTAGTACAGTTGTAAATTCAGAAGTAAACGGTTCAATTGCAAGCAAAGGGGATAGTATTAGTGTACGAAGTGTAAATGGAAGCCCATATGCCCTTCAAAAAGACATAAACGCTTTATCCAGCGTATATGTGAAGAAGGCTGGTGATACTATGACGGGAGACTTAGTCGTAGGTACTAGGCAAGTAACTGCAAGCATCTCTTCTCAAGGGGGAGAATTTTCTATAAATATTAGTAGCTCTATAACCGGAGGATGGGAGAGAGGATTTGGTGCTAATATAAATAATTCTTCTACTTCAGTAAAATTTGGTTTTTATGGAAGCGGTCAGACTTTAGATTATGCTTATGCTGGACTTTTTTCAAATCCGTGGCAAAAATGGGGCAACAATACATCTACTATATCAACCGAATTAGTAGTAAATAAAAATATAATTGGATTAAATAGAGAGTTTTCGCTTCTAAGTGGAAATGAACATTTTCAACATAGATATTGGAGTAGTGAAGGAAGTTATAGCTATGAAGTATTGCTGTTGTTACCTATTCCTGCAACTAATAATTTAACTGGTTATAATACTATAGATGGTACTATATCTGGATATACAAATGGATCTAATCAATGCTTTTGGGTTGATGTGAAGATTTCGACTATTTATAATAATACTTTTTGGAATATAAAATCAATAAGCTCTTTTTCATCTAATCAATATGTATTAAAAAAATGTAAGTATAATGGCATTTGGTATTATTGTATTGAAATCCCATATCGGGATAATAGAATAGATAATTATTATTTTAGAGGGGTTATTCGTTCAACTATTGCAGGAGGATTATCAACTATCACTTTGCCATACCGTATAAAATATAAAACTAAGGCAAATGGAAATAATGCAGAAGTTATTAATAACTCTGAAATTAACAGTAGTCTTAGTACAACACTAACACAAGGAGGAATTACATATGTATCTTCTATTGGAGATACATATTATCAAAATATAAAGCCCCATCTTAGTAATTCAATAACTTCGGGAACTACTGATTTAAGATGGAAGTGTGTTTATAGTTATAATCTCGACATAAGTTCTACAAGTACTTTTTCGGGACGTGCAACGTTTAACGGTGGAATCACTGGTACTCTGACGGGTAACGCTTCTACAGCAACTACTTTACAGACGGGTCGGACGATTAATGGTACTACATTTAATGGCTCTGCAAACATTACAACTTCCTATTGGGGAACATCGCGGACATTCCATATAAATGACCCAAGCGGAGCGCATTATAACTCCTATTCAGTTAATGGGTCGGGCAATGTAGGTATGTACTTGCCTGCAACTATGACGGGATTTAGTTCCATTACAAGCACGACCTTTAGTGGCTCACTATCCGGCAATGCAAGTTCTGCATCAACTGCTACTAAACTCACTAATACACGTACCATTTGGGGGCAAAACTTTAATGGTACTGCAAATGTGAGTGGTAGTCTTACTGGTGTAGCTTCAATCACAGCTTCGGGGAATATAACGGCTGCGGGTGCAATTACAGCCAAGTCTTCCTCTTCTGATATAAGATTGAAGAAAAATATCAAACAATACAATGCTTTGGATATTATTCACAAGTTAAAGTCAGTGAAGTATTACTGGAATGATACCGCAAAAGCAAACTCTCCAATCTTTAATGACAATGAGGAGCATTACGGACTTATTGCACAAGACTTGCTAATAAATGGATATAGCCAATGGGTAAGTAACTGTTTTAAAGATTATTATGTAATACAATACGAACGTTTAATACCCGTATTATGGCGAGGTATTCAGCAAGTAGATAATGAGGTAGCTACCCTCAAAAAGAAGATAGCTACCTTAGAAAAAGAACTTAGTTCTGTAAAGAGGCAACTAAGCCTTTAAGCCTATTAATCTCTGATTTAGCATGTTCCAATTCCTTTCTCATTCGTTCTTGCTCTGATTCAACAAGACGGATAGAAAGGATATTGGCTTGCACAGAACCAATGATTGTTGCGGTGAACTACCCACGAACTAAAGATTCGTGGGCTTCCGACTTCACAGAGGAATGCCCTTTCAAAAGATTAGGTCTTCTATCCTCTCCATCGGTGTAATCGACAGTCCCTGCCGATATATTATTTAATCCTAGCCAAGTTTTAGTAGTCTTTCTCGGTAATCTATAAGTCCATCGTACTTCTCTTTTAATCTAAAGTCAGAAGTAGCTTTAGCGGTGATTGCAGCCGTAGCAGTAATACTTCCAGTAAAAGCCCATGTACTACCATCATATTCCATAACATACGATTTATTTGTAGAGCTTGTCGGGTTAGCAGTACCTCTCCACCAATGCCACAAACCATTTGAATGACAGCCAAGTCCCATTGTATAATTACCTCCAACAATTTCAATGCTATCATGGCTTGTATTTGCAAATCTTGCTCCTACATTATAAGCCTTAGCACCACTTCCAGTTATTCCCGTACTATTTATCCAACCATGCAGGGTGCAATCTCCAAATTCCATATTTGCCCAAGATGAACTGCTTCCTGCCCGCCAATACCATTTTTTAGGAACAGACCTACCGCCATAACTTGCACCTCTATAATTAACATAAAAATCAGTGCCTCCAGCTATAATAATCTCATTTCCACCGCTTGAAAGTTCCAAATAAGAACCATTTTGGGTTATACCAGATGGATTCATATAAAGACCAGAATTAGCATAGACCCAAGCTTGAATATACGCATCTATAAATCTATTGCTACTTGAACCTATTCTGTAATTATTATTGCTTAACGGAAAGATATTACCAGAATACATTCCACCATTAAAAGTTGCAGTTTCACCAAAAGTACTTGTAAAACTAAGGTTTGTATCAAATTGGTAGCCAGATATTTGGTACTTTCAAAAAAACACCTTATTTTTGCACGTAACAAAATGATATGAAAATGAAATTTAAAGACTACATTGACCTTGCAGAAAAGTATGAGATAGAGAGCTTTATCAAGTCTGACCCTATACAATTCCCACGAAGATTTAAGGATAGAAAAGACATCGAAGTAGCGGCAGTCATAGCAGCTTGGCTTGCTTATGGCAGGCGTTCAGTATTCATTCCCAAAATAGATTATATTCTTACAGAGATAATGGGGAATAAGCCTTTTCAATATATATATGGCGTGGAATGGAATAAATACAAGGATAATTATACGAGCTTATATCGTATGACTTCTTGGCATTGCTTTGCTTCCCTTTGTGATAAACTTCATTCCATTTATATGAAGTACCCTAATCTTGAAGACGCTCTTGGACGTGTTACTTATTCGCAGAAATGTACCTACTATTGCCAAGGATTATGCCATTTATTACATGGTGAAACAATGATACCCAGCCCAAACAGTAATTGTGCAAATAAAAGAGTAAATATGCTGCTTAGATGGATGATAAGGAAAGATAGTGTAGTTGACATTGGATTATGGAAAACTCTTTCTCCTTCCCGGCTTCTTGTTCCTTGTGATACGCATTCTTTGCAGTCGGCAGTCGAATTTGGGATTATTCCTAAAGTAGATGAATCAAGAAAGACTTGCATAAAAGTGACTGAATTTGCAAAAAAAATATTTCCTTCTGACCCTGCAAGGTTAGATTTTAGTTTGTATGGCTATGGAGTGGAGAAATCAGAGAAATAAAGGTTATGTCAAGAATACTACGAAAGGATTAGCTGGCTGGCTGGATGTAGAAGGTATTCACTTTGATGTAAATGCTACTTTTTGGAAAGATGATAAGGGAAAACCATTTATATGTGTGCAAAGAGCCATAGAGAAGGTGTTTGATGAAAAGACTTGTACATTCAATGACATTAAACCTCGACCATTTATAGAATGCAATGCTTTTTATACGGGAAAACCTTTTCCAAACGTTTCATATAAGGGATATTTTTACCTTGCATCCTTTCGGTTTGAACTACTTGCAAGCTGGGAAACAAAAGAGATGAAATCCTTATGTATGATTGTAAGCAGAACAACTGAACAACCCTTAATAAAGAGAATTAACCAGATAATGAAAGAGAAAAACCATGAATTGCCAAAAACTTAAAAACGATTTTATCAATATGAAAGACAAGACACTCAAAGAAGTGTGTGACATTCTTAGGAAATATGATATGAATTGGGAAATTTCATTGTCATATTTTGTCGCCAGCCTATTCGGTGTAGATAGAGTAGATATGCTATCCAAGGATAGAAGTAAAAATGTAGTTTATGCAAGATGGTTTTATTGGTACACATTACGAGAACTAACTAAAAAAGAGTATGAAATAATTGCTAAGGAAACATCAGTAGATGATACAATCTTTGCTGCTGATGCAATTAAAAATGGCATTAGAGGAATAAAGGAACTTATATCATCCAATAGCTTTTACCAAGATAAATGGATGATAGTTAAAAGTATGGTAAGCTTGAAGAAACCTGCTTAGTTCTCAAATGCAAAGTTGTGGTGGGTTACTTGCCCACCATTTCTTTTTCCTTCGACAAGATATTCTCTATATTCTCCTCAGTAAATCCAAAGATAGCTGCGAAGCGTTTAAACTCGTCCATGCGCGACTTAGGTATCATTCTATACATGGAATTAATCGGTTTCTCACTTTTCATGGCTTTCATTGCCTTCAAAATCTCTTTTCTTTTCATTTCTTCTATTTTTACAACAATCACAGTCACATAAGAAAATCTTAGCTATGTCCCATGTTCTGTCTACCAAATCTTGACCTAAATACTGTACTTCTTCCCCTTCTAATGGAATACCGTAGAATTGGCAGATATGAACGGCACAATGTCCTAATTCATGGTGATATGATTTAAGAAACTCTTTTTCAGAGTTGGTTATACTAATTACAATAACAGATGTCCTACTGATGTAGTCACTGAATGTAAGCCCAGTATTTATGCTGCAAGAGGACAAGTTGTCATAAGCAATATCATAACTTTTACTGCCACATTTCAACTTATCCATTGCATCCAAGACTTCATCCAAATAATCACAACTGTAGTCCAAGAACAGCAATATATGCCAATCATATTTTTCGATATAAAGCTCTTGTCGTTCCATAAAAGGAGTATTTAAAGCATATCTTCCCAATTAATTACAACTCCTTTAGCAGAGCATAGGGAATAGAAATAACGGAAAGCCATTTCTGGACTGCCATCTACATCCCCTAAGTAATCCTGCACAAATTTGCAAAGCACTTGTTCATTTGCTAATGAAGAGCCAAGATAATCAGATTTTGCCATTGCAAAAATATAGCATGCGTTATAGCCATTATCGTTTTCTAAGGTCAAGTTATACTTCTTCATCAAAGCGTAAACCTCCTCCTTAGACAATGGAGTGACGGGCTGTCTACCTTTCATCATTGAAACGGCAAATTCATATAATTTCTTGCTGAAATTCATTCCATTAGTAGCAAGATAAGTCTTTAAACCTTCGGGGATATTGCTATATACATCAAAAGGAACATTCTTCATAATTTGAATATTTATTAGTTAAACAAAAGGGGAGAATAATCTCCTCCCCTCTACTACATTATCAACGACGGCGACGGCGACCTCTACGCTCGCTCATACGGTCTTCCCGGTCATAATCACGGTCGTAATCTTCACGACGTTCACCCATTTCTTCCATTTCGTCCAAAAGGGTTTCAAAGTCTTCCTTCAAGCACTTCATGCTCTCTTTGAAGTTATCGTAGGCATCTTTGACACCACCACGACCTCTTTGAGAAATTTCTATCATTCCCATACTATTTACGTTTTAGATGTTGTTTTACTGTTTCTGTTAGAACTATTCAGTTCTTGAAGCAGGGACTTGATGTCATTCAAATCACCTTTTAAAGATTTAACTTCTGATTCTAAAGAACCGATTTTCTCTTCCTGCTGTTTCTCTTTGGCAAACTGAGGATTGAGTTGTTTCAATATATCATCGCAGCTTTCTATTACAGATTGATGGTAATCTCTGCTTTCCACTATCTGACGGCTGGTCTGAATCATATTCTCAACCTCTGAAAGAATTGCTTCCTTCTTGTCCGATACAATAGCATTAGGATAGGTAAATACCTCCACATTTGTAGGAAGCTTCTGAAATTCCATAACCTCTTCACCAGCCTTAATCTTCGCATCTATAACTGTTTCCTGCTGTGCTCCAAAAGGTACAGAAGGATTATAGGTAGGATATTTAGGCATAGGATTAGATACGGATTCAACCGTTCCTATCTTCAATATTGGTTTCTCACCTTTGATAAGAATATAGCAAATATTCCCTTGCTTTAATGAACCAAACATAGTCTAAACTTTTAATTGTTACTTACTCTTTGCCGATGAAGCAGATGCAGACTGATTAGGTACTGCCGCTTCTGCCGGGCTGTTGATTGCCGTTACTCCCATAAGTCTGAATATTCCACAGCATTTGTCAATATAGACAAAATGTTCAGTAGTATATCCTGCTTGAATTTGTGGCGCTGGTGCGGCTGTACCTTGCGGAACAGTTACATCATGCCCAAGAACTTGCGTAGACTTATTGTCAATAACTGGAATTTTAGTCGTTCCCACATTGCTATTCTCTGAAACTACTGTACTGTTTCGGTTTGCCATCGGAACAACTACATTAACGGGTAATGTAGCTCCTGCTGTACTAACCGGGTGACGAACTTTCCAAAGAACTACTGTACGGTTTGGAAGGGCACGCCAGATACATGGGTTAATTCCATAATCTACTGTAGGAGTAGCTTCATCTGTAGTTTCTACATATCCCGAAGTTTCAATTACGGGAATACCTGCAACGTCTATTTTGGGCACAATTACCCTTCTTGCTACGGAAACACCATTGTTAAAATAGGTAGTCATATTCCTTGTTTTTAAAAATTAATACTATCTTTGCATCGGGATAGATAAGAATTGCAAACTTATCGAAAAGGCTTGCTAAGTGCCCTTCCCTTTCTTTTATTACTTAGCATCTTATTTACTAATAACTTAGCAATATGACAAACCAAGAATTTATCGAAAGTATCTCGCTTGAAGGCGAAATTTGGAAGGATGTAATCGGATATGAAGAATTATCGTTCGGACGAGTGATGTTTAAAAGACGTTTCCGAAACAATGGAAATGGTGGATATTTAATGCCACCTAAGCTATGCCATTTAATGGAAACGAAGTTTGGCTATTTACAAGCTCGTTTATGGGAAAACAATAAGGAGAAAAAATGTTATGTTCATAGATTAGTGGCTACTTCACATCCCTATTCACGCGGAGAACCGAATGAACTTTACGAAGTCCAAATAAAAAGCCGTAATGTATTGGAACACTACGGCTTACACGAATAACTAATTTATGAAGTAAAAAAAACTAAAAGTGGTTGCGTCGGGCATATTCTGCAATTAGAATGCCATCTCTATCTGGGTGTTTAATATTATCAAACTGTGGAAACAAGCGGTTTCCTATATCTAAAGAAGCCTTTTTAAGCTCTTCCCCACTACAGCCCTTTGGAAGAAGTTCTTTTTGCCATTCCTTAGAATCTACAAACATGTGGCGAATACCCATTACTTCAATCATAATAAGCTCTGCCTCATGGCAACGTAACGCTGATGCAGTAGATGCAAAGCGGCTTGGATTTACAAGAGGACGCTCCATCAGAAGCGTAATGTCATTCTTGTTGTATTTGGAAAAAAGTTCCATGAATTTGCTGTAATCCAACCGGGACACTTCTTTCTTTGCCTTTGTATAATCTTGCACCTTCTTGACGGGTGTCTTGCAAAAAAAAGATTCAATATCATCTCCGACAATACCGATGCTGCCGGAAACACCATTATCTAAACCAACGTAAATTCTGCCCATATCATTTCGCTTTAAATTTCCACAAAGATACAAACTTTTTTAAAACTTCAAAAGAAAAAGCCTCGGATTAACCGAGGCTTCCCCAAATGATATGAAGTTGGTCGCAACACGCACAGTCACGTATTACTCTGCAAATATAAGCATATTACTTCTTGCTACCAACGTTTTCATCAACTATTTTAGCATCATCAAACATTGCTGCTACCTTTGATGCTTTATCCTTATCAATCAAAGGCTCGTCACCAGCAACATCTACATAATCCGGAGTATCTGCACTGCGGAATATAGCTTGGTCATCCCGTATAGCATTCTGCATTTCAACTGACAATGGAGCTTTCCGAGATAAGTGCAACTTAATTACGGTCTTTCGGCACATTTCATGGAAATCAGTTACCCATTTTGAACTGTCACGCACATTAGCATACTGACTTTTATATGTCTGCGAATAGCGCAGACCGTGAGCTTTCAGTTCCTCTATTGACATATATAATGTGCTCTCAAATCCGTTCAAAAGCTGGAAGTAAGATACATAACCGATAATGGGAAGTTCAGAACGCCTTTTATCGTCTTGTTCAAAATTAAAATCTATTTGACCCGTCAATCGGTTACGATTTACAAGCTCGCCTTCCCTTACGTCTGTATCATTAATACACTTAAACAGTCCACTCCGTAATGCCAACTGCCCATAAGCTTTATACCCAATCTGGAATTGCGCTTCTGTAATACCTAATTTATTGTTCTTATAAGGTATCAGATAAGCACAACCAAAAGCAGGGTCAAGCGGCAAATCGGATGCAGTAGCACGAATAGCACCATACATAAGCGTTGCTGGCTCACATTCCTGCAATTTTGCATTGTTAGCTACTAAAGATACCAAGTTGCTTACAAAAGCATCCTTTTTATCACTCAATACCTTTTTCAAATACTCTTGGGTTGCATTGTGGGATATGTAGCTATTCAGCCTTTGCAATCCCGTTACTTTGTTCTCGCTCATATTCTTTTAAAATTAATTGATATTGTTCTTCTGTAAATTCTTTCCAATCTAAAATCATAACCCTATACCCAGCTTCCTTCTCTATAAGATTACGGTAATACTCCACATTGAAAAAATCATCTTCTTTAGGTAGAAATAAAGAAGCTTGACCTCTACTATGATAATAGACAATGTACCAATAGGAAACGGCAGGAGCATCAATACATGAATATACTACACTGCCAATATAACCTAAAAAAAGAATACCTAAGACTATCCATACTAACATATTACTGATGGAGTAAAGAAAATGTCCTATGCAAAGCACACCAATTATAGACAATATGATAAAGAGGAGAGAAACTATCTCTTTCCCCACAGCCTTTATAATCTTACTTTTCATCCTTCACCTCCTTAGTCTTAATCAGTACATATCCTTTCTTCTTGACTTCCTTCTGGTATTTAGCAAGCAGTTCGGGATGCTCAGAAGCAAACTTTACCTTATCGAATTGCATAGATATGGCTTCATCTACTCTACTAATAGTAAAATAGGGGGTCTTTACACTCTTAATTTCATTCTTGCACAAGAAATCATAGAAACGGGATTTAAACTCTTCTATGCTGTCCTGCTTCTCCTTTATTGAAACAAGGATATTGTTTACTTGCTTCATCTGTTCTTGAACCTCGGCAGGCAAATAATCCCAATCTATTTCCTCACGTTTGTATTCAGTCATTTCGGACACGTACTGGGCGGCAATATCCATGCCAGAGGAAATATCAAATACTGGCTTCTTGAATATCACTTTCTTTCTGCTTATCTTATCGGGGTCAAAGGCAAACTGTAGCTGAAATTCGTCCTCAAACATAACAGAAGCATCATAGTGGCAAAGTTCAAGCTTGAAATCAGCACCTAACTGCTCTGCCAATTCCTTACCAAGCACATACTCAACATAAAGTTGTTCCTTATAATCTTTATAAGTCTGCTCGATGTCAGTAGTAGTAGCCTTACATTCGACCCATAAGAGCAATGGCTTATCCCTACTCTCGTCAAAAAGAGAGAAATCAATATGCACGAGCAAACCAAGTCCTTCACGCCCGTATTTCTGACTTCTAAAGCATTTATTGCTCTCCCAACGCTCATCTACTTGCACCAAGCTGTCATAAATCATATTTTCTATGAAATCACCGTACTGCATGGCAATATTAGTAATGTTTGGTCTTTCATACAGACCTTTGGCAATGGCAAGACGCTCTACTTGTGCTCTTTGAACACAACCGTTCTTGGCTATAGCGGCAAGAATACGGGCATCTGACCCACCGAGATTCCCAACTCTGGACGATATAATTTCGTCCTTGTAACCATAATTGTTCTCCATATCACTTCATTTTGTTAATAAATTGCATAATATCTTCCCTACTTACGTGACCTCTGCCTTTAGGCTGCAACAGCATATCCGCAAAGAGGTCTGCAACAACATTGTTGATGAAATCGTGAAGTGTACGCTTAGTCACGCACTCCTCCGATTCAGACATCTCAATCTTAGACTTGATTTCTTTAAGAATTTCATTGTTCTCTTCCAGCAAAGCTAAAATTCTATCAATCTTCTCTTCCATTCTCCCATCGGTTAAAATGCTCCAATGCCCTGCTAAGTGTCTGACAACAAAAAGCACTGACACCAAAATCGTTAGCTGTGGGATATAGAACTCTTGCCTCGTAATGAACTGTCTGACCGTTAAGAACTACATCAGTGTCGCTACATTCCCTACGTCTGAATACTTCATACCAGCGTACACTCGGATTCTCAATAATCTCAACCATGTAGATGTACGCATTGTTACCTTTGTTAATCTGCTGGAAATGGAAAGGCTTCATACTGCCTTTACCGTTAAATTTTAATTCCAACTCCCTCATAATAATCTATTTATTAAAAGGGTAATTCGTCTGGGTCATTTTGGGAAGGCTGATTAAAGGCTTGTGCTGCTACTTGTTGAGCTTGCTTAATCTGCTGCTGTACGGATGGGGCTGGCTGCTGCCCAGTAGTAGAAGCTTCCTTCTTTCCACGTTTTATCAAAACATGAGCATTGTTGGCAATGATACTCCAATATTTCACCTTTGTATCTTGGTTTATAGTAGAACGCATCATACCCGATACCCAAATACGACTACCTTTCTTAGCATATTGGCACATCTCCTCAGCATCCGCACCAAACAATGTAACATCGAAGAACTCCGGAATCCATTCCACATTAGGAGCTTTGCCTTTAGGATAGCTTGCGCATACTGTAATAAATGCAAAACTTTGACCGTTCTTACTTGTCTTCAATTCCGGGTCTTTTGTAAGATTTCCCTCTACTTCAATTCTATTTACGTCCATTTTAATTCAAATTTATGTCAGTTTCAAACTTCTTTTCCAAATCATCTTCACTCATAGATATGGCACAGTCAAAGTCCTCTTCATTCCCATCTTTAACTGCTTGTGGGTGCATCTCAAACACAGACTTTAACTCTGATATCAAGTCCTCCAAATCATAGTGTAGAACCAATTTAGCTACTTCTTTCATTTTTACATTTTTTATACTATAACAAAAAAGTTATAATGGTTAGTTATTCTTGTCTTAACAATGCCTTAGCAATAATATCCGGGTCAATCAGCTTTTTTCCTAATTCCCGAATAGCCTTGTTGCACGCATCAGTATTCAAATCCACATCGGGAACTAAAGCCTTCATAAGCTCATTCATTAGCTGTGACATCTTATTCAAGTCTAAATGGGCAAATTTAAGCCTCTTGAACGAAGGGTCTTTGGCAATCATCTCCTGCCTGCGGTACTTCAACTGGCAACAACTATAATCACACATAGTCCTTGCCATTTCCAGCCAACTGAAAAGCTCCGAATCCTCGACACAAGCCTTGTTATACTCACTTTTAATAGAATTAAACAGAGCATCGATTTCATCTTGAATAGCGTCCATGAAAATATCATTGGAATCGGCAAACTTAGCGGAAGAATCAGCCATCATAGCATTTATTACCTTCTCATATCTACTTCTTTCAAGCTCAACCTTATTCGCCAACTGCTTTACACGAAAGCGGTAAAAGGGACTTTTCCTTAACCTAAACAGTGCAAATATCACTGTAGCACAAGCAAGGTCGTTAGTAGCCATAATATTATAGCTGACAGTGGATATTAGTGCTTCCCGTTCGGAAACAACTACATGTGTATCTTCATATTCCTCCATATCACTTGTTTCTTATCTGTATGTAGCCACGTGTTTCGGCAACCTTCAAATCCGGAAGGTCATTCTCTTTAACATCAACGGGTGTTTCACCATTGATGCTGATATAATCAGAGAATCCGAAGCGTTTGACAATACGGTCATACATTCTTGGTGAACCATCGGAAGGCTTGTGCATAGCCTCATTAGTCCAGTAAATAGTCAACTTCATTTCTTTTTAACGTATTTCGCCATATATTTGGTCGGAAACAGCTTCATATCAAACAGCCATTTGATAATCAGAATGACCGTTTCGCCAAAGCTGTCTACCGGATTGTGAAAGGAGATTAAAGTCTTCTCCCCATGCTTGGTCTTACGGGTATAGGACAGATTATACACGTATGTCCCCTTACTTATGGTAAATGAGTATGTATAACCATCATCATCCACAATAAAGCCGGGAATCATGTCTATCAGACGCATCATACTCCAAAGAGGGATGTCGCGCTCCTCGTCGTGCAAGGTCAAATCTGCCATCCGAGGGTCAATACCCAAGCCAAGCAACAACTTGGACTGCATGACGGTCGTTGAGTTCGTATTAAACATGTTCATAATCTCATTCTTTAATTAGTTTCATCCATTTATCTGAATCACACTCGTAAAAAAGATTGCATCCACGATAGCTTTTGCGAATACCCAAGCAGACACGAATAATAATCGACTTGGTAATTCCCAGCCTGCGAGCCAGCTCCGTAGCGGAAGGATAGTGACCCACAATCCGACCGTCCTTAATGACTATTACAGCCTTCTGAAAATGAGGCATCTTGGTAGAACCGTCAGCTATCCTCTTTTTCATAATCTCCGACAGCTTCTTCTTAGTTTCCTCGGAACAAGGTCGCCCTCCAAATCTCAATCTGTGACCCTTGTTGAACTGCCCCTTGCAATTCCGGTCACGGTAAATAGGTTCTAAATATAACTCCATCTCATTCTCTTAAATAGTCTTCAACATCAATGCACCCCTTCTTGCACTCCGAACCGGAAACAATCAAGCTATCCAAAAAGGTTTCGCCATCGTCAAAGTGAAACGTCACAGATACGTCCCCGACCTCTATGTTGTCACTCGTATTGTCGTTACCGTATATAGCCTCTTGGCAAGCTTCAATGTAGCGAAGGCACTGGTGAAGGTCTATAGCTTGTTTAAAACTCAAATTCATAACTATTTTTTTTCATTATTTCCAAAATCTTATCTCTAAACCCACTTCCAGCTTTTTCTAAAGTAGCACGGAACTTAACCATAGTCCTCCTTGGTAGGGGAAAGTAATTTCTCAATGATTTGTATTCCATCAGCCTCTATATCTATCAAGCAAACTCTATCATCCGTGAAAAAGCCTACTATAAACAGACCCCATCCATCAAACAGTTTTCTTTCCATCATCCAAACATCATTTTAACCAACAATCCAGAATAAGCACTCGCAAACAACGCCATTTCCAGCCAGAACAGCCACTTCTTCTTGAACAGCATGACAATGCCGGACACAAAGAAGAAAGTGGAAGGGATATACCACATGCCAGAGAACAGCAGCCAAAAGGTAGTGCCCAATCCGGCTACTATAGTTCCACCGAAGTGAACCTTTCTCTGAAACTCCTCCTTGAACAAAGGGGCTGTACCGACAAACATCAGACCGCCACAAGCCAAGAAAGAAAGAAACTGAACACTGTCAGAAGACAATGCAAGCCATACGGGAACAAGAAGCATAGGACAGAGAAACATAGCAAGCTGAAACAGCCAAGAAGGACGGTGCTTCTCCTTCAAAATGTAGTAGGTATCTGAAAGCGATGCAGGCAGTCCGCATACCTTCAAAGCATAACCAATGTATGCAACAAGTGTTAATAAAGATAACAGATATAAATATGTCATTTGTTAACGATTTTAATATTATCTCAATGCAAATATAGGAAAAATTTCTCTAAAATGTAAACTTTTATTGCTGTTTTACAACATTGTGCTGCAAACTTTCACCAATATTGTCGGGATTGAACTTGTGGAAAGGCACAATAATAAGGACCTATCTTCCGGTTAGCAAGAAACGAAAACGGCTCGTCGCTACAATAATAAGAGATGGGACACAACGTATTGTTCTCCTCGTCGTACTTGAATCCACGAGAAGCCCAATGCGCAAACGCAACATCCGCACGAACACGATACATCCCCTTGTCGGAATAGCAATAAGCAATTTTACCATCACCGTCCAAGTAGCTGAACACAACCGTGAAAACACCCGAAACATCTGTAAAAGCATCCACAAAGTAGTAAATGGGAACACCGCCATCGGACTTAGACACAATGTCGCCACAGAAAAAACGGCTCTTATCGCGGAGAAAGTCTGAAATAGTACAGCAATTAGCACCTATGACATAGGAATCTTCAACCCAATAAGAACGCCATTCGTCACCTTTGTTCACAACATAAAGCTCATGGTCGCAATCGTTCACAAAGAGGTGGGAAGAACCTAACGACAAATCCGAATATTCACAAACAATATCATTAGCATCTAAACAATGCAAAACAAGCTTATTATCCGGACTAACACCGGATATAGCATACTTGCGACCGTTAACCGACAAGGAATAACCATTCAAACACTTGCCAACAACAACGTTGAAATGCTCACTACGCTTCATAAATAAAATCTCCTCTCATATCATTCAAGCTTTTAGTTAAACAACAACGCAAATGTACTAACTAAATTCTGAAATCCAAATTATAGAAGCGAAAATTTTAATTTTATTTCGGTCGGACGATAAAATACTTAGGTCTGTGGGTGAAATGCGCAAATAAACGCTGTATAAATGCAAATAAAACATACTATCAACCAAACCAACATCCAATATTCTAAAAAACACGATTCCGAGGAAATTAAAAACATCTGTAGGCTAATATACTACAACCACAGACTATAATTCACAATGTCGAAATTACAACAACGGCTGAATATCAGATACTTACAATATTA
>OLPB01000330.1_pt1 | contig 29978 bp, 42 predicted proteins | sample 1672001 | NCBI WGS metagenome assembly OLPB01 (sample SAMEA3136635, study PRJEB25190) | human gut metagenome | biome: human gut; feature: human-associated habitat; material: faeces | place: Austria | collected 2013 | reverse complement strand
ATCCTGCAGCTGCTGGTGCCGAGCCAAGGCGATGCCGATTCCAAATGGGTGTAACGCGATACGAACATTCGTGTTGTCGCCGGCATCGTCAGCGACAACACCGAAGGCCAACGATAGGCTGATCCGTTTTGCATAGGTGACGTTTGCCCCCTGCTTCTGCATATTGATGTCATCAGGGAAAGTTGCTCCCCATACGATTTTGTGTTCACCACTGCTGTGGCTGATTTCGGTGTAGATTTTGTGGATTGTCTTGCCGTTGCTGTCCATTTGGTCAACAATGCCTTGGGCGTAGCTGATGCCCGCTTTTGACTCTTTAATCGCATCGCGGATGGCATGGTCAATTGCGCTGAAATCTGCATAGCTTCCGTAATGTGCCTGTTTGTTCTTTGCCGGCTGTTTGAGTGCCTGACTAACCTCAAACATCGCTTTATTAAGCTCTGGTGTCGGGCTTTGGTCTAATGATTGATCTATCATGATATTTCCTCCTCTTTCTCTTTAGCAGTTGCTTGACGGCCATTGCTTGAAACCACGTTGCTTCAAAAAGTCTAGCGCATCGATTGGATCATTTTCTCCAAATAGAGTGAACAAGATGTCGGAATCTGAATTGAAGTCGAATGAATCGCGCAAGCATTTGCGATAGAACCAGTCCATCCCGTGCTCATCAACCTGACCGATCAAGTATTCCATCTCTTTTCCGAGATTGAACGCGCCATCAAGCGGTGAATTGAACCGTGATTGATAGAACCAAGGCTTCTTAATATCAACACCCCAGTCATCAGCATTTGACAAGTATTCTTCCGCCTGCTCCATATCCATGCCTAGTGGCAATGCAACGCCGTGAGAAGCTTCCCAATCGGTGATTGCTTTATCATCGTTAGCTTCATGCCGCTGGTGCTCGTTAATTGCCTCTGTGTTGTAATCTATCATGCCGTCATCCCCTTAGTTTTGCTAGTCGTGCACGTAACTTATCGTTCTCGGAAAGCAACATCTTTGCAATTGGTGTGTGGTTGCCGCGCATAATGTCTAACGTCAATTTGTTATGTTCGTTCATCAAATCACCAATGGTACGTTCTGATTCATTCTTCTGCATATCAGTGATGCGGTTGTTGACACTTGCTACAATTTCATTAGCCATTTCTGTTCCTCCTAGTAGTCATATTCAGTCGCGCCAAGGCTCATTAAGAAGTCAATGACGTCATATTCGTTGACGAGTTCGTCGTGGTATTCAAGGTAGGTCTCGCCATCAACCAGCGGATGGCCTTGCCAATCCATAGGTGGCTCTTCCTCTTGTCGTGCCTGGCGATTTTGATACTCATTCAATGCCGCCGTGTTCCAATCTGGTTCAAGCATGACGGGCACCTCCTTTTCGTGATAAACTTGGGCTATAAATTAATTTGCTTTGCTTTTCATTTCCCGTAGTTGGCGCTACGGGATTTTTTTGTGCGCATTTGTTGAGCATCCGTTGACTAAGTTCGAACATCCAAAGCCAACCGCGATCGCCGTGGCCTTTATAAATCATGTTCTCGACCTGATCGTGAATGTCTTGCCAATACTCTTTTGTATCTCGCATGTGCTGTCCTCCTATTCAATCCATTGTTTCCATCCGCCCACCGCCGTGGCACCGATCATGACGCCAGCCGCTACCAATAGCAGGTAACGCCAGAACGGCGCGGTGGGCGTCAGCAATGTCTGTACAATTGCATCAATCATTATTTTCCCTTCTCTCTAAGCGACCTTGAAATCTCTGGGAACCATTTGTCTAAGAAGTCGAGCCATGGTTTCGGATTAAACAGATACCCCTTTTTGCCAGGCGGTGGATATGAAACCACGGTATCTTGTAAGAACTTGTGGAAGCGAGGAACGTTCAAGATATTGTTAACTACCCACGTGTTGTTATGCCCTTCGACATAGCTTGTTGCGGTGGTGAGCGTCCACATGCCTCGTGCTGCTAGCTTGCGTTTTAACTCTTGGTTCTCCTTGATCATCTTTGCCAGTTCTTCTTCATCGACCGCTAAATACTTTTTGCTTGAAATCTGCTTATTTTCGACAATTTGTAACAGTTCCATGGCATTTCCTCCTTTCTTTCGACCTCCCCTTGGCAGATAATCAGGTTATCTAGTGATGGAAGGAGGTGATTGATATGAAAAACGCAACTTTGCTTTTTGCTGATGGCTCCCGCCTTGAACTTCATGAAGGTGAAAAACTTAGCGGTGTTTCGTTTTCTGAAAATGCAACTCATCCACGGAACAAAGATCAAGAGTATGAAAAACTGATTTACCCTGAACTTGCTTTAGAGGGCGTTGTTCTGAAGCTCTGGTCTCATCCAGAAGTCGGACTAGCTGAATCTGTTTTTGAAGTTCTTCACAACTATGAGTGGTTTAGGCCATATCACGAAAGTGGTCATTACTATCATTCAAGCGCCGTTATATCTGCTACCTTCAGTTAGCTATGCGTTGGCTTAACGCAACTTTGATGATTCGATCAATCGCTTGTTGGAAAACTTGATCATCATCTGAAAATCCATTTAGGTATCTATGGTCTCTACGTTGCTTTTCTAGATCAGAAATTGCGTCGTCATAGGTACCTTTTTTGTGTTGCTCGATTAACTTTTCACAGTAAGATGCCAACTTTTCTGCCTTTAAAATCTTTAAGTTCAGGCACACTTGAGATAAGCTTTGCTTTTCTTGTTCAGCTTTCATTTAGACAGCCTCCTTTTGTAGAAACTTGTTGATAAAATACTGCTGGCCTTTTCCGGTTACCTTGGTCGTCTTGGTGATTCGCACGCTGCCGTCTGGGTTCTGGAATGTGCGTTCCTTGATATCGAACAGGCCTAAGTCCATTGCTCGTTGTGTCGGCATGTTGCGACGATCACCACTGCCGATCAGGTAACCGTTATCTCGCAGCCAACCGAACAGCCTATTCTGGCCAATATCCACACCGTTCTGCCGGATAAGCTTTGCCAAGTCACCGATTAGAATGCTCGTATGGCTGGTGGCTACCGCGTCTGCAAACAACGCTTTAGGCTTCATATCTTCAATCTGTTCAGCTTGCTTGGCTGCCAGCTTCAATGCTTCGGCATAACTGCCCGGGATCACATAGCCCGTCTTGATCTGGGTCTCCATGCTGTTGAACGCGTTGATGTAACTGATCTTGAATTGGAGTGCTCGCTTACCAGTGAAGCCAAATGCCAGCAAGGTGAAGCCGTCTCGGTTCATGTAGTACATTGGATACTGCTTGCCACGATTTTCATATGTGCCAGCAGTGAAGAATTTGGCGGCGGAATTTTCCGCTGCGAGATTTCCAATTGCTTCAAGCACGTCCTTGTGTTGCTTTCCAAATACTTCCGCGATCCGAAGGCTGGTGGTGACTGCCTGGCGATCGTGCATGATTACTAGTTCATTCAATGTGTTTCCTTCTTTCTGTTGGCCTCATTCATTAATGATGGTCTGATTTGGATTACCATTATTACCGTCGTGAATCGCGATGGTATTCTTCTTCAACTATGATACGATAACAAAGTCTTGCTTGCCACCGGGGGTCGTGATTCGCGACTCCCTTTTGTACTTTGCCTTTACGTGGGTCTTGAGCGCATCCCTAAAGTTCTTATATCCAATTGCTGTCGCGGCATCTTTACCCACGAAGAACGGCTCACTATCAATCATGGCCGTCCTCTTCAAAAAAAGAATTTGGCGGCCTATTTTTCGGCTGCGAGATTTACCGGAACTATTCAAAGAAAATCCCTAGCTGATTGATCCCATATCCCAAAATGCTTGCCATTTTTACTAATTCGTTAGCGCTAATTTTTGTAATACCGTTCTCACGCTTAGCGTATGAAGCTCGGTTATGCCATCCCATAGCTTTCGCCATTTCGTCTTGGTTCATTCCTTTTGCGATACGTTCAGCGCGAAGACGCTTTAAATTTAGTGTCATTGGATTGCCTCCTTTCGTTTACTTTTTGGAACATCTAAAGAATATCATCAGCGTTCTCATGTGTCAACAATTATTTCAGAAAAATATTCATATATTTCTTTTTTATGCACAATATGGACACAAAAAAAGCCCTCCACCCGCGTTAGCGAGCAGAGGACTTTTTGCAATGTGCCTAAAATGGATTGATCGAACTAATGCCGATTTGCAAACGATCAAGCGGTTCCCCAAACATGCCAGCGTATGTGTCTGTGTACTGTGGCAAACTCGTGCCATCATCACACACAACGCCGAGCCAACCAGCCCGTTGTGTCGTCTGACTGCGGTAATACGCTTGTTTGTATGGCTCACCAGCAGGAGTAAGAAAGATGATCTGGACTCCATCAATCGCTTCACCAGCAATACCGGCGCAACCGTTGACCGTATCGTTGCGATCACCTTTGGTTACCCAAGGCAGCCAACCGCTCTTAACCGTGTGAACTCGATACTTAACGCTACCATGATCAACGCGAATGTACAGCAGATCGTGTTGGTGATTAGGCAATCCCGCAAAGCCATTGTCACCAGATCCAAAATTAGTAACCTCATCAAGCCAGCTGCCACCGAGCAAGTGCAGTCCGTAGCTTACGTTTACCTTTTTAACAGACGGTTGCGGAGCTGGTGGTGTTGGCAGAGGGTTGGCACCCTGACCAGCATAAGCAGCCCATGCTGCACGATCGCCGTAGAAGACATTGAGGTCAAGATTGCCACCCCAACCAGGCAAGCGTCCAACTGATGTATATTGGAAAATCGCCGGATCAGGCCAGCTCTTCGTGCTGCCATACATATCACGCGGCTGATAACCGTTAACGGCATTATAGTTATTGTACTGGGCAACCCACAAACCATAGGTGTTAGCAACACTGGACCAGTCTAGCCGGTTTTCGTCAGACAGCCCCATGTAAATCATCGGTGCCACACCGGTCTTAGCTTTGACGTAATCCAGCCACTGCTTCGCCCAGCCAACGCCCTGACTTACTGCTGGCCCTTCGAAGTCAAGCACTAAGACAGCCTTTCCAACATATGCACCGACTTGGCTCAAAAAGTAAGCGGCCTGATCCCGTGCATTACCAACGCTTGCAAAGTGATAGACGCCAAGCAACTTGCCTGATGTCAACGTCTGCTTGACCTGATCGGCAAAAGCCGGATTCAAATAGGTTGTCCCTTCGGTTGCCTTTGCAATGACGAAATCCGCGGTCATGCCGCTAATGCCAATGCCCTGCTGATAAGATGCAACATCAATACCATGTAAGACCATTATTTTGCCTCCTGACTAGCTGCTGGTGCTGCAGATGCTGGTTCTGGTGCTGCTGAAGATGCCGGAGCGACAGCGGGAGCCGCAGAACTAGCAGCTTCTAAAGCTGCCTGATCGGTCTCTTTATCCGCTTGCAGTGCCTTAATCTGATCCTCTAGCGCCTTGATCTTAGCTGCCTTGGTGGTAATGAGTGCCGGGTAAGCTAACGCCTGTTGGCTGTCGCTGACGCCCTCTGTGGTTGGGTCAACGGCAACCCCCACAATGGTCAACAGTGCAAATACTGCATTGATCACTGCGGTGAGCTCCTTGCCCAAGTTGGCAAAATCCCAGTTGTAACCGAAAACCGCTGCCACTGTTTGTACAACCAACAAAGCTGCCGGCACTAATGCCAGCCAGAATTTGACGCTTAATACTCGTACTTTCCAATTAATCTTCATACTGAACATTCCTTTCAGTTTTTAATCCTAAGTTGCAAAACTTTGTTATATAGCGCTTCGCCCGTTCCGTTACCGCCCAGTGCTTTGTAGCTGCTGAAAAGGTAATTAAGATCGTCCAAGTCGTCCGTGCTGATATACCCCACCTCGATATGATGGTTACACAGCATGTAAACCTCATGATGAAGCAAACCGACAAGGCCTGAATCAATTGCCTTTCCATGCTTTCGATGCATGCGCCATTTGCTTGCAAACCAACCAAACAAAGCTCCACCACCCAACTCCACAAACATATCTATCCAACTCTTGAAATCCACATCTTTATACTTCCTTCCATAAAAATAGCCGCTAGCTTTTGCTGGCGACATAGTCACTGCCTGTAATTTGTTTGTATTGGTCCTCCGTTATTTGCCGCCCCACGTACTGCTCTATCGGGCACCCCCAAGAATGGAGCATACTGCAAAATTCAAAGTCACTCATTTTTTCCACCATCCTCAAGCTTTGTCACACGGGCATACAGCGCGGCAATCATCTGCTGTTCAGGTGACGGTCCGGGGAGTGGATGATCATTAGCCGGATCGTAACCCTCATCGGCAACGATTTTGCCGTCTACAAGAGATGCGTGACCCTCAAAAAACTGAGACACGTCATCTGCTTCTATGATTTGTTGACCGTCCTCTGTTGGGCCCAATTTAGCATCTTCTGCTTCATAGGCCCAGTTGGTTAGTCGGTTTTGCTCATCTAGCCAAATCTTAATCTTCATTTTGATTCACCACCGCATCATTAATCGGATACGCATCACGCGTAATGAAACCCAAGCTGCCAGCATACCTGCCTTGTCCACGCCATGGAATGATATAAATTCCACCGGCTGAAACATATAATTGACAGGCTGCGCCCGTATACGACATGCTGCCGAGTAACCGTGCTGCATCATCATTATTGAATGGACTATATCCTGGTCGAATGTTGGCAATTTTGACCCACCCGTTGCTAGTTTTCATTTCAAAAGCAATCCCAATGGTGACATTTGGGCCTTTTCTTGAATATCCAATTTTCATACTTCTAACGTCATTGGTTTCAAGGCCACTATCAATGTGCTGATAGAAAACCGAATCAGCCGCCGTAAACGTTGATACAAGTGTGACGTCTTGCCCAGATGGATTATACAAAGATTTTAGTGTGAGCATGCCTTGGCGTGCATCAACGGAACTAACTTCCTTACCGTCGTACATTGACTTGCTAACCAACCCCAACTGATCAACTTTAGATTGATACGTTTGCTTGCTATTACTATCCAGCGTTGCATTCGTGACCATGCTGCCACCACTAATTTTTGTCGTCCCACTGATCGTATTTGGAAAACCATCTGGTTGGATGTGGTTGAAAGATGAGATAAAGGTAGATCCGTTAAAAGTGACCCCATTAAAAGTCATGCCATTAAAGGTTTCGACATTTAATGCTTTGGCTGCAATTGGTTTTGAATCCCAACCACTTGTGGTATCAAATATGGCAAAAGCGGCAAGATTTCCGTCCTCGTCGGTTAACCAGTGCTGGTCCCCAGCCTTTGGTTTAGCAGGGTAACTCGGGCCAACCGTCACAACCGGAACATTGTCACTACCGTCTTTACCATCGCGCCCATCGGCGCCTTTAAATAATGCCCACAAGTAGCGTGTCGGGTCGGTACTGTCAGCTTGCGTTTCGTCAACGTACTGCCCGAAGTAAGATCTACCGCTGGCATCTGTAACTGAAAAATCAGTTTTGCCGTCGATACTATTGGCATATGCAGTATGAAGATAGCTGCTGGTACCGTCGGCACCTTTAGGCCCCGGTTTACCGTTAGCACCATCCTCTCCCTTAATCAGTGCCCATTTACCAGCATAATCGGCCGGATTGTCACTCGGGACTGACGACTTGTTCGACCAAACTGTTGCCATATACTTCTTACCAGCAGGTAACGCTGACATGTTAGTGCCTTTGTCATCATCGGCATAACGAAGCCATGGATAAAACTGAACAGTCTTGGGCATGTTGGCCATCTTATTGGCAAGATCGCTGAGCCGTTGGTCAAAGCTGACTGTTTCATGAGCGAACTCACCCAAAGTAAGCTTGACAGAGTGGTTAGCACGGCTGCGCTGAATGCTCAACACTTTGGCAGACAGGAATAGCTGTTGATTCTCATCGGCAATGTGGACGGTTTGATTAAGCGGTACGTATGGCGAATTAACCAAATCAATATCATACGTTTCGTTTGGATGATTGTATTTCTTCAAATCTGCCAAAGCCGCTTGTAAAAGTTCTGCCTGCGATTTTGAATCAAACGTTTTAACCCGATTCCAGTCAGACTGTTTTGGGTTTGGGTTGCTGTTGCTTAACAAACGTGAATATTTCTGCACAGCAATGGTATCGTGCAAGAACCCGTACTGATCAAGCACAAACTGTCCTGTTGGATCAGTCCATTTGTAGCCGATCAAGTTGATTGGGTCCTGATTAGTTGATCCATTCGTACTTTCTGGCACCGATCCATAAGCCTTGATAGATGTTTCCATGTCATAGGTATCGAGATGCGTGACGATATTGTTGATGTCCTTATTCATTTCAAAGGAAATCAAGCTGTCACCGGCCGTTTCATGCCGAATGTTAATGACACGCTTAACCAAGTTGGTTCCAACAAACTCAAAGCCAAAACTAAGCACTGCATCAAAATCTTTTGCCACGGCAATAATGCGAGCCAACGATGATTCTTCACTAGTCCACTCGAGTGTTCGAACATTGTCAGGAAATTCGTTGATGCCAATCTCCCAGCCAGAATCATTTGTAAACCTTGTGATGTAGTCAGCGATGGTATATGGCTTGTCGGCCTTGAAGGCGCCAACGGTTTCGTTAATTAAATCATTACCAGCATCGCTGGCAACAATTGAGTGAATGTGGCCTAGTGAATCATGGTCAACCGATTCAATCACCATTTGGTGAGCGTTGCCTTCTTCATCTTGATACATGATGAAGTTGGTTGCTTTAGCCATCTCATTGACTGCTTGTTCCTGATCAGTCGTGAAGTGAATATCAAGAGAAAGCTCGACCGCAGGACGATTGTCAACACTTTGTGTTTCTATATCGTTGTCAATTCGCCATTCGCCTTTGCCATCAGTCGACCCAACACCCAAAATGTTTGATTTTCGATCTGCAAAGTAATACTCCATTTATAGCCAGGCCTCCCTTATCTCGACTTCACACGCAAATGGTTGTGCCCAGCTCGAGGGCGTGATAGCAATCTCAGTATCACCGGGCGGCAGTTTGAACTGCTCCCATTGATTGCCTAGCGTGTGCATGGTTGGATCAAGAGAACCGTTCAAGTACGTCTTAGCGTTCGCCACATCAATCTTGAGAACATCGCCATCGCTGAAACGATTCTTGATATTCGTATACCAGCTAACGTTCTGCCATTTGACGGTGGACGCAATCAGATACATGGTCGATTCGCCCCACGTCTTGTCACGCATGAACCACGCGGAAAATTGCTTAGTCTCGACACTAGCAGCATCCGCAAAGGTAAACTGGCGGGTAATAGTCGTCTCTCGTCCTTGATTGCCAACCCATGGGGACACTCGGAAAACAACTGAATTACCAAATTTCTGTAATTCCAACTGAATGAACTTGTCATTAGTGAAAATGCTGCGATCCAACTGTTCATTGACGACCAGCTGATCTTTGTAATAGCACATCCACCATATTTGGTCAGACAGTGCACTATTGTCTTTCAGTATCATCTGAAAGATTGGCTTGCCGTCACTTTCTAAAGTTGTTTCGAGTGAACCAACCTTTGATACACCAGTTTGGAAGCGTGTCATAACGTCCCATGTGAGATTGCTCTTAAAGTTACCGTTATGTGTCTGAGCAAGGTTGTGCTTGATTGAAGGACCGTTCCAATACTTGTGGTCGCCAGTAATGCTGGGCCAATTAGGCTCAACCTTCCAGCCATCATAATCGTCATGAGTCCAAATCGCATTGCCAATCTGTTCATTAGGCATACTAGGATCACCACCCCAATAGGGATTGTTTGTGGCGGCTTGATTATCCATATGTGAGCCTTGCACGGCTGCCAAATCAAGTGCTACTTCGCTTTCTTCGGTGGTGAAACCATCTATTTCTTGCGTGCCAAATTGGAGAATACCCGGGCGATCATTAACAATCCCAACCATGCCGTTATCCGCGTGCATAGTTGCCGTAATGATTGGCTCAACAGGATAAGTGCCACCATTGTGAACCATGATTGTGTTTGCGTAGTATGCTGCGTCTGCTGGGTTAGGAGACCACGTGGAATAAGTGGTGCCTTCCTCTAACTTGGCTTTGAGATATTGATAGGTGCCAACATCCGTTTTTTTGAAAGCCCACGCAAGTGTCACCTCAATCTGAGCTGCTCCAGTCGTCCCTGGATCGGGCCAAGTGCAGACAATCGTGCTGCGCTGATTTGCTCCCATTTGTGTGGTCACAGGAAACCCAGCCAGTGATATCCGATTGCCATTAATATCATTCGCCCAAAGTTGGAAACTGACAGCAAAATCAGCCCGCCCAAGCATGACCGTAGCTGCATACTTTTTCCCAACGGTAGGATTGTTGAACGATCCAAGCTTTTGAATATTCCATCCCGACCCTGTGACTGATACTGGGTCGGCGCTTGTGCCTGCCATGAGATTCAGTGGGATATCCTTGTAAGGCATATTGTCAAACGTCTTCGTGGCTACCGAGTGGGCAATGCCATCGGGAACAAACAAAGTAAATGAAGAAGTGATCGCATTCCGGCCTTTAGGAACATCGTCAACATCTGTGAGCACGGCATTCCAGTACACAGACAAGTCATCATTGAACGAAACCTGATGAGTGTCACCGTGCAAGATGCCACTTAGCTTATAGAAGGCGGTGCGAAATGCCTCATCATCATCAGCAATAAGCTGATAGCCAACAGTTATCTCGCGAGATGGGTTGCGAACGTATTCAAGTGTTTCCCCATCAGATATGCCTATGGCATTGCTAGTAGCAGATTGCTTAAGAAGCTCTCGTCCACCAACTTGCAGCGTCCTATATCCGGGCACAAGATTCTCAATGTATTGTCCATCGATTAGCATCGCTTCTGCTGGAAGCTGATTATCATCTGCACCCGTGAAGGGTGTCGTTTCTCTGAAATCGTACAATTAGACTAACCCCTTTCGATAATTGCTTACCTTTGTCAAACGATTAAGCTCTGTTTGCATTGGGTTTGCGGTTGCACGAGCAACCTCTCGGCCGTCAATGTACAGAGGAACCTCAATCGTTTGCTTGCGAGTGTAGTTGACATCAAGATTTGAAGACAAGGTTGCGCCCTGTACACTGTTATTAAGCGACTGCAATGATGCATCAAATGGAGAAGTATTCACTGCCGGCATCGTAACAGCAGCGCTATCAGCAATAGCTTGTGCCATGCTAGAAACATTACTTTGGACGTCTGAGAACTTGTCAGTAAGCCCTGCATTTAAGCCGTTCATGATGGCGTTACCAGCAGGTATGAGCAGCTTTGCATCGTATCTGATTGGACCTTTATGCTTGCGAATCCAAGAAGCAATTCCGCCAACAAAATCGGTTATCTTCCCCCAAGCCGCTTTGAGGCCATTGAAAAAGCTATCCATGATAGCGCGGCCAGCGTCAGCCAGGCTAAAATTACGAAGTGCATTGAATGCTCCTTTGATGCCATTAACTATTCCACTTACCATGCCAGTAAAACCAGACCATACAGCCTTAGCACCATTAAAAATACTAGTAGCAGCTCCAATCACAATAGACTGTATGTTGCTCCAAGCTGATGAAAAGAATGATGTAATGCTATTCCACAATCCGGAAAAGAATCCGGGAAGTGCGTTCCAAATTCCCTCGGCTGTGCTGACTGTTCCGCTCCATAGTCCTGATAAGAATGAAGCAATACCGTTCCATACGCCCTCGGTGGTAGACACAATACCATTCCATAATCCGCTAAAAAATGACGAAAGCGCACTCCAAATAGCGGAAGCGGCAGATACTGCACCATTCCAAAGCCCCTCTAAAGTTGAAACCAAAGTATTCCAAACAGTCATTGCATAAGTTTGAATAAGGCTCCAAATACCGGAGAAATACGTAACAAGGCCATTCCATATCTGACCAGCGGCGGAAACAATGCTGTTCCAGATCAGCTGGAGATCAGCGCCTAGCTGTGTCCAATTTGCAGTAAGCAAGTCAATAACAATAAGAATGGGACCCATAATAACTGCTTTAAGCATGTTCCAAACACCGGTAGCAACTTGGACAATCCCATTCCAAATTGTCGTCAGGGAACCGCCAAAGGTTGACCATAAAGCAGTGGCTACTGCAACTATTCCATTCCATAGAGTCGTGAAGAATGTGGATAGCGTGTTCCAAACTGCCGTTGCTGCAGTAACAGCACCTTGCCAGATAGCTGAGAGAGTGGTTGTGAATGCTACCCAAGCAGCTGATGCCGTGGTCGTAATCCCAGTCCATAGATTGCTGAAGAAACCTGTAATTCCGCTCCAAGCTGTCTGAATGCCGCTAATTGCAGATGTAAACGCACCCGATATAGCATTCCATACAGTTTGCGCAACTCCTACAAGTCCTTGCCAAGCTCCTTGTAACCACGAAACAAATCCCGACCACAGTTTTTGGCCGGTCTGGGTTTGGGTAAAGAAGTACACCAAACCAGAAACCACTGCTGCAATTCCAGCAATCAAGAGCACCCATGGATTCATTCCCAATATTAATCCGAAAGCCTTCCAAATACCGCCAGCAGTTTTCGCAATTGTTCCAAAATTAGTAACAACAGCGATAACACCACGAATTGGGCCGATCATCCTCGAAAAGATTCCGATGACACTGGACAATCCTCCAACGGCCAAACTAATAACCTTAAAGGCTCCCACTGCTCCTAGGATCGCTACCGCAAACGACTTAACAATGTCATTTGCAAATGCCGCCTTGACGAGTGCCGCAATTGGCTTCAGCACGTTAACAACACCAGTTAAAGCCGCCTTAACACCTTCAAAAATTGCTTTCCACGGTAAGTTAGCAATAATATCACTAACAGTTGTGATGGCTCCCATGGCTGCATAGCCAAAGTCAGTGACGGCTTGCTTGATACCATCGAAAACTACCGAAAGCTGCCCACCACCGAACACCGAATTAAACGCATCACCCACTTTTTGAGCAATGCCAATCAGATTGACAAATGCAACATTAGCTAAGCTGCCGACCAGGTCCCAGATGGTATGAAGAACGGATCCGATCCCTTGAAGGATCGAACTGAGTCCACTCATTGATTCGCCCTTGCCTAGGTTGCTAAGCTGAGTCCTGATGTTCAGGATCAGGGTCGAAAACGGTGAAAAGAAGCGGCCAATTGAAGCAAGAACTGAATCGAAGTTAATGCCTCCGATCTTATCAATAATGCCGCTAATGGCTCCAATTGCGATTTTAGACATGGCCTGCCAAGCGGGCTGGAGCTTGTTTGCCAGTGTTTCCTGAAGGCCGTCCATTGCCTCGCCTACTGTCTTGTAACTCGTGGCCATCTTCTGGAATGCCTTGCTGTTCCCGGCTTTCTCAATACCATCGAAGAACTGCTGCGTGCTTATTTTGCCGTTTTGGACTTCGGTGACCAGCTGTTTGGTACTCATGCCCATCGCTTTAGCAACGGCTGCCATACCAGCAGGCGTCTGTTCTAGCATCAGACGGAAGTCAGCCCATTGAACCATAGGCTTAGCGGCCATTTGTGTACCTTGTTCCATCAACGTCTTCATGGCTTGCTTTGGATCATCAGTGGCAGCAGCTAAGCCACCCATTCCTTTGACAAGACTACCTACTCCTTTTACACCTACTGATGCAAACTGCGCATAGGCAGAGGCCATATCAGACGAGCTATAAATAGTCTCCTGAGCATATGATTGCAGTGACTTTTCAATTGACGAAATCTGTGCAGGCGTCTTACCCAGAAACTTCATGTTCCCCTCAAACGTCTGCCAAGCTTTGCTTGATTCGTCTAGTTCTCCTACCATACTTCTCACACCATCGCCAATAGCCCCTACCACTTTGGTAAGGCCTATGGCTCCAGCAATTTTGCTCACGGTTGATACAAAATTACCCGCTGGTTTTGTTGACTTTTCAAAGCTATCACCGACCTTTGACGCAGAATTCGCGATGTTCTTGAAAGTACCCGAAAAATTTCGGTCAACGGCAGATAAAATTGCTTCAACGCTAAAACTGTCAGCCATGTGCTCCCTCCTTTCTTTCAGATAACGGAATGATTTTGCCTTCGCGCTTCAACCGCTGAAATTCGGCCATCCGTTTTGCGAACACTTGTGCTCTCTTTTGTTTGAGCTCGGTTTTGCTCATCTGTGATACTTCATAATTGGGCTCATAATTTGATCGCACGCTATCAATAGCCGCTTTCTTATCAAAGAAATCATCAAATGTCTTGAACTTAGGCTTAGGATTCTTGCTACCGGTGGTTGCCTGCACTTGCTGGTTCATCCATGCTTGCTGTGCAATTTCGTTCTGTCTGTCGACTTGCTTCAGCTGATAGGCTTCCATACGCAGCTCATACTCAACAAGTGTCATACGTTCAATGTCTCGAATATTAGAAAAGCCTAGATAGGCAAATGCGTTTAACAAAATTTCGTGATACGTTTCTTCACTACTCTTTTGAACGCTTTCGTCCTCATCTAGGCCTTCATGTTTTTTGCTACTGCTTTTACTGCGTTAGCACTGTTCATTTCGTCTGAAACTTGCTTAAATAGCGAATCTAAGTCTGAATTGCTGTCAATAAAGTCATCGACTTCACTGGCTGACGGACGTTTCTTAGATGCCACGGTGGCTGAATAAATTGTGTCTGCTAAAACGGCAGCATCGTATGCATTCAGACCAGCTAGTGCCTTTGCAACACCCATGCCAAAGTTAATGCCATGCATGACGGCACCCATATTCTTATCCATTTCTCGAACAAAGCGGACACCAAAGTTAAGTTCGTATTCTTTACCGTTAATGGTTAATTGCATGATTTAAAATCCTTTCTTTTAAAGCCGCCCAGGTTTCACCCGTACTGTGACTTTCTTAGGCGACTTGCATCAATTAATTAAACGTGCGAAGTGGTTGTGGTGGTGGTAGTAGTTGTTTCGTTCGTACCTGGATCTTTATCAGAATCCCACTTGACACCACCGCCGGTACTATCAAGGCTAGTGACCTTGCCGACTCCAAGGAATACGTAATCGACCTGTTCCTGAGTTTCGCTGTCTAGCGTTGTCCAACCACGCTTTGGTGTGCCGTTAACTGAGAATGTGACATCGCGGGTAGAGTGATCATCAGGGTCATTGTCGCTGCTGTCTTCTTTAACGGTAACTTGCATGTACCATGCGTAATACTTGCCAGCAGAATTCTTACGTTTGCGGTAGAGAATCCAAAAGTCGAGCAATTCGCCGTCAAACAGTGAGTCATACATTACGTCTGCAATTGCGGCCGTGTTGTTCAGGAACTCGACTTCAAGATCGGTACTTGCGGAACTACGAGTTGCTACATTGCCGTCCTTGGTAACAGTGGAATCACTGTCAACAGACGGGTCAAAGGACAGCGAAGTCTGCCAAGGGATAATTTGGCCGCTAACCGTTGCTTGATCGCTATGTTTGCGAGCCAAGGCAACAACGTCCATGCCTTCTAGCACTTTTAATTCATTTGCCATATTATGGCCTCCTATAAAATGTTGAGATTGAGTATCAGCGTGGCTCGGTTGAGAACCGTGTCAGGGACACTCTGGTCTTGTGTGAACTCTTTTGACTGATCTTCTACACGTCCATAAAATCGGTAATCATCTGTTAGCACTTGCCCAATCGCGGCACGAAAAAAGCGCTCCGCCATATCAGATACGGTGAAACGCTGTTTTTTGTCGCCCCAGATGTCGATGGTGATTAGCACATTGCCATTGAGTGACGTCTTTGTTGCAGTAGGAACAACTTGAATATCCCCAACAATGACGAATGGATATGGGGCGTTCTCCTGCTGCATGGGCAAATGGTCGTAGGTCTTGTACCCAGATGATTGCGAAAACGCATAGAAGTAGTCGTAGAGTTCTTGCTCTGGTGATGTGATTTGAATCACCTACTTTGCTGCTTGTTTAAGCTGATTAATAAACTGCACTTTCTGATAAAGGAACGCGGGCTTCAATACAGGACGCGCCCTCATAAATCGAGTTCCATTTTCGGTGTATGGGTTGTATTCCATTGACATGCCAACTGTGCCCGTTAGGCCGCCAGCTTCAAGCGATAACTTGATACCACGCTTTGTGGCACCAGTAGGATGAGCATACACTGTGCCCGTCATTTGCTGAGCACGAGTTTGCAACTGTGCTGTCTGCTGTTTGACGATTTGCTTGACAACGTCCATCTTCGCTCGCTCCAGCAGACCAGCAACCAATTTGTCCATGCCTTTTATCTGCATATTGTAGCTAATGCTAGCTTTGCTCATTTCGTCTCACCCACAATCAAAGTGGCATTTTGAAGCGGGACACGGTCAGTATTGAGGGCATAATGAGTCGCTTCATCATCAATCGTTAAATAGCTCCAATTGACGGTGATCGGCTCAACTAATCGGATTACTTTTGCCTTTTGAGCATAGTTTCCGAATAGCTGAACGCTCTTTTCTGTTCCCATGTCGGTGACACTGGCAACTGCGGTTGCCACCTTTTTCGCATCACCGTATTGATGTGTTTGCGGATCATATTCTTCATCATCAAGCCAGAATGTAACCTCATGATCTAACCGCATACGATCACCTCTTTGGATAGCCAGAAATGAAGCTAACGGTCCCAAGAGACTTGGCATTCTTCCCGTTGGCTTCTTTCCAGTCATTGATGTCGTCAGCGAAATCATCGAAGTCATTAGACTTGAACGTGAACGATTGTCCTTCTTGCTCGTAAGACGTCATACCTTCGTTCTTACGCCTGTTGTAGCGTCTAACGCATACTTCTAGGGCAATATAGGCCAACTCACTAGGAAAGTCCTCATCCGTTCGCAAACCAAGCTTAAATCGCAAGGCTTGCGTGGTGTTTTTGATGATGAGATTAAGCACACCATCTTGTGCGTCATTTTTGATTTCCATCATCGTCTTCAAATCTGCAAGTTTTATTGGATCGCTTTCTGCCATCACTTCACCGCCTTTACTGCTTGCGCATACTTGTATGAGCACTTCAACTTATCAACGAAGCTAAGGTCATCACCAAAAGGGACTCGATCGGTGTACTTACCCTTGAAGAAAAGATCATGCATATCACCAGTCACACCAGAATTATGCATGATCTTGGTTTCATTCCACCGTTTGACTGGATCGGTAGCCCAACAAAAATCTAGCTCATCGCTGATGACGGGCCCGATATTGAAGTACATCATATTCCATAACTGCGACCACATTTCAGCAGTCCATTTCTGAATATCGCTGTCTACTGTTTGAAGATATTGCCACAGTCGGTTGCTGTCGACATACACCTTTCGCCAATATTCTGCTGACGGGTGACTAATGATCCATTGAGCACCACCAGAATTGCGGTTGATCGTTTCAAGCGAAGCCAACGTGACTCCGACAATATCAGCCATGCGTTTCAGTATCTCTTCTCCGTGTTCACACTGCTTGATATAGTCAACACTGATATAGCTCAGCGTGTTACTACACAGCCAGCGATCAGGCTTTGCTTTCAGCTTGCGGAAGTCTGGCCGTTTGCGGAAGATGACGTCACTGTCAATGTAGAAATAGTCCTCGTTCTCACGTTCGGGGTCTTCAGCTAGATACTGCCACCAAAGCCAAGGCTTCACAGACGGGATATATTGCTTGTCTGCGCGCTTGTCGGTATACGTGTGTACTTCTACTCCGTATTTACTAGAAAGCGTTTCTGGCACCTTAGGATCGTGCACAGTGAAGAGCAAGACGACATCTTTCATGTCAAACCCGACACTTTGCAGATTGGTTAGGCAGACTTCCAACTCCCATTCAAAACGTTTAATGGCCGGCTGACATAAAATAAGCTTCATTCTGTCCTCCAATCAGCCGCCCGGTTTCCCGTACTGTCCTATTTCGATAGGCGACTTAGATCAAATCAATTAAACGTGCGAAGTGGTGGTCGTGGTCGTTGTTTTGCCTGGAACGAGAACTTTGGCTTGCAAGACGTTCTCAGCTTCTGGGAAGCTAGGAAGTGCAGTGGCTGCCGCTTTTTCCCACGTTGCAATTGGATCTTGCGTGGTTTCGTAAACGGTGGTGAACACATTGCCAACAGTGCCCTCTTGAACACCTGAAGTTGAAACCAGCCGGGATTCTTCAGGGGTAGGGCCATAGATGGTTTGCCCGAGCTGGTCATCGCCAAAGGCTACCAAAGTGTCTTCCGGGAAGTACCGTTCAACGGTATAGAGACCATTGGCTCCCTGCTTACGGTATTTGGCATCATACGTGACAATAGTTGGCAAGCCGAATGACTGCATAACCGCATTGAGACTGCCAACACTAGGCAACAGACCTGCTGTCTTGAAGTAGTCAGCAAATGCCTTACTCCGAATCATGGCAGTCTGCACCTTGGAAGAAGTCAGGATACGCGTTGGCACGTAGTCGAGCAGTGCAAACCAATCTTGCAAGTCCTTAATCGGATCAGCACCATTAGCATCCCAAGAAGTAGTTGCGGTAACTTGGTGTTCTTCTGGAACATGGTAATCAACATTGAAGTTGAGATTGTTCTCATTAATGGTGATCTTACCAGTTGCCAAAGCCTCCATGCGCATCTTTTCAACGCGTGCATAAACGCCTTGAACCAAAACATCCAAGTCGTTGTAAACAAGGCTGGTCAGGTAGTTCTGTTCAGCAGGTGTGCGTGGATTGCGTAATGCGATCAGGTCCTTTTCCTTAAGCTGCATCTTGCGTTTGATGTAACCTAATTCAGCCGCCTGAACACTCGCTTCACGACTGCCAATCTCCGCTTCTGTATCGAATGCAGAAATAGATGCCACGATAGGCGTCTTAGACCCACCACGAAGAAATTCGAAATCCAACTGATTAATTTTGGTTGATGGGAACAAGGTGTCCCCAAGCAATTGCGGGTACTGGCGGTTTTGAACGTAATCAAGTACTGTCTTTTGATTAAACAAATCTAAAATAGCTGGCATAAGTTAATCCTCCTTAGTCAGAAACGTGGCTGAATTTGATTTCTTTCAGCGCAGTGATAGCATTACTGGACGGCTTGACTGGCAAGCGAGCAGCGTTCACATATCCTTCAACGATGACGCCTACCGGTTGAGAACCCTCACTGACATCAACATCATTAATGGTCACACCGATTGCCGTTGCATCGTTCTTTGGATAGATAGAACCTGCTGGCAATACACCTTTTACGACACCATCGGTTGAACTGTCGGCTTGGTGAGTGAATGAAATGAATTTCTCGCTATCCAAGAAGTTGACCTCAGATGCGGTTACCTTTTTACCTGCGTACATAAAAGTACCTCCTTATTTTTGTTTCCATGGATCGTTAACAACTTGGCCCTGCTGATTCCGTTGTTTAGCAAATGCCGCGCCCGGAGTCTCCACCTTTGAACCATGCGTTTTGGGTGTGTTTCCCTTAAGCAACTCTTGACGAACACCTTCAGCCACTGCCTGATCATGCGCAATGAGCCACTTTACATTCGCCTCAGTAGATTCTGCCTCTGGCGTTACAACGTGCTGCAAATCGTCCTCAGTGACTGTCAATTTGGCGTCCTCAAACATCGATCGAGCCTGTTTGCCCATCTCGTAGGTGGCAAGCTGTGACTTGAGTTCGTCTCGCTCTTTTTGAGCCTTTTCTAGCTCATAGTCTTTCTTCTGGTCGGCATTCATCTTGGCCAGCTTTGCAGCTTCGTCAACGGCAGCTTGCTTTTCCTTCTCGGCACGAGCAAGACGTTTTTTAACAATGTCGTTGACCTGTTCATCGGTGTAGGTATGCTGATCAGAACTCTCATCAGAACTGTCTTGGTCATTTTCCGAGTCTTGAGCGTTGGTGTCATTGTCACTTTGAGATTCGTTGTTTTGCTGGTTCTCTTGACTACCGTCAGCACCAGTATCTTCAGCGAAAAATTGCAAATTCATCGGCATTAAAATCTTAGGAATCATGTTCAGAACTCCTTCCACAGCTTTTTAGACGGATCAGGCTTGCGTCTTAATTTACCGGAGCTTTTAGAGTCAATCACGCTTGGACTTGATGGTATAAAAATAGCCGCTAGCTGCGGCTTATAAAAATCCTTTACGGCGTTGTTCACGTCTGGATTGTTTATCAATCTCGTGTTTGACTGATGCTGCCTTTTCAGCAAGCCTCTCACCGAAAAATGAATATCCTTTGTCGATGTCGTCTATACCATGCACATTAGCAGCAAGTTTAATGACAACTTTGGTATGATCGCCGACCTTTGAATCGATGTTCATATCAATGACACCTTCAATACGTTTGCCGTTAAGATATGGGCCGTCATCTTTCAGTTCAATAACGCTTAGGTGAGGACCTGACACGTTACCAGATGTCGATTTAGTGTCGCCGGTTAATGACAGCGCCATTTCATCGGCAAGTGTTGCATTGTCGATTATCATCGGTCTGCCGTTGACATATAAATTGCCATTCTGAATGGTCACATTGTCATCGCATCGATTGTATGCAGACAAAATAACTGTTGCCAGTTCATTATCTTTAATACTGTTCGCTGCAGCGGACAATTCAAGCAGCCGTTTCTTGATGCCTTCACGTGTTTTCAAGTCTTCCGAGCTCATGACAGTACCTCCTTGATCAGTTCTGGGTTCTGTTTGGCCAACATGCGAAGTGCGTGTGCTAATCCATCAACCATTGATTCGTCATCGCTTTCTTGGTCGAATCCTCGCTCATGCAAGATTGCATGAATAATCTCATGTACTAAAGTGATTTTGGCCTCGTCTTCAGCCATACTCTCACATATACGAATACTTGCAGGCTTGTAGCGCGTATCACCCCAAAACTCACTCTTTAAATCTTCATTGCTCAGCTGAAGTTCGCGATGACTTACTTCTTTAATCTTGTATTCAACGTCATCAATCAATACTTTTTCTGGTAGTTTCATGATTTCCTCCTAATCATCATCTGGCGCATATGCCGCAATGGAGCATCGGCAGTTGGGATGAACTGGAATATCTGGCACATCGTCTACACGATAAATGCCTCTACCAGTTCTGCCACCTTCTGAAATCTCCTTGCATACATCACACGCGCTTGGTTCAGCTACCCATTTGCAATAGTCATAGCCGAACTTATTGAAGCTATCTAATTGCGCCTGTGTCTGAATTCGAGCTGACTCAGTACGTGCAATTCGTTCTGTCACATAGCGGTGATTGTTCACCGTTTCTGCCACTTGACCGCGTAACTTGCGAGCAATCTTTAGTGGGCTCTGTCCTTGAATGGTGGCGGCAGTCAGTAGCTCGTCCAGTTCAGCCTTAAGAATGTCTTGGTTGATCCAGATGCGCTGTGAGAAGGTGTAATCTCCCTCTCGTTTGGAGAGTAACTTGGCTAAATCAGTGTAGCCGCCCTTAGATACCGTCTCTCCAAGTATTCCGGCTTGCCGTTTGATCTCGGATTGATAATCATCACTCAATTTTGAGATTAAATCGACGTTCACTTTCATGTGTGCATCAAGCATTTCTTGACCAATCTCACTCTTGAGCATTTCTAAGCGATTAATGCGCATGGTAGCGTTGTATAGCTTGAGACGATCATTGACATCCTTGCTGAAGTCGGAATATTTGAGTGGTTCGCCGTTGTACATCTTTCTGGCATCATCGACGATCCGCTTGGCTTCTGCTTGATATGCTTTAATATCGGTGGCCATCACTGCTTGACGCGCACCGGCCATACTGTCGTTGCTGTATGCGGCATACTTGGCAAACTCTGAATCGATATCCTTTTGAATGTTGTTTAAAGCTTTGTCAAAATATTCCTGAATTCGGGAATTGAACGCCTCGTCATTCTTAAGGTTCTCGGCAATCCATTTACGTTCAGCGGCAGTTCGCTTATTCCAGTAGGCAGAATTACTCGCTATCTGTTGTTGAGTCGTTGTTGTCATCATTGCCACCACCATTCAGCAATTTCTGGAAGTCAGGGCTTGACGGACTGTTAGCAGCAGCGTTTTTTGCTTTCTGGGCGGTCTCATCAGCGATGCGTTTCATTTCGGCCTTGGGATCATCGACAAATGATAATGTGCTGAGCATAGTCTGATCTGATACAAGGCCTTTGAGTTTAGAAGCCGCGTCTGCTTCGTCGATAATGTTCTCCGGAAGATTTCGCGAGAATGTGAAGTTAAGCTTTTGCCAGTCATCGGCTTTGCTTTCTGGAAGGATTGTCCCAACACTGAATGCGATCTTGTAAAGGGACCGGAGTGACTGTGTGAACTTACGATCTTGATTGGCCGCTAGATTGCGCATTGGTAGCAATTTGTATTGCAATGCAACACCAGAGCTATTGCCGCTGAATGCTTCATCGTTCAAGTTGGCCACCATGCTGATCTGATAGATCATGCTGATGAGGCGGTCAATAAGGTGCTCTTGAATGGCATCACCATCAGGCTTGGTCAGAAACTCGGCCACACCGTTAGTAGAGTCAGCATCTGGCGAATAGATGATTTGGTTGCCGTTAAGATCAAGCTTTGGATTTCCGTCATCATCCTCTGGCAAGCTCATGCCCCTGATAACCAAGTACGCGTTGTCAAAGTATTCATTCTGGTTTGCCTTTTGGCTTAGCACCTTGTCCAGTGCATCAATTAGCGTCTCAACGTTCTCAAAGATGCCTTGACGCTCGGTATTCATGAAGAACTCAACTGCTGGTACTTCGTTAAACGGGTTAAATCCGTCTATCCCTTCAAAGCGAACCATATCAAGGGCGTATATGCCGTCTTTCAGATACACCTTGCCAGTTAAATTGTTGTCTTCATCATGCCAATACATGACAAATGCAATAGCTTTGCGTGCTACCGTGTCATCATAGATGATGAATGAATTGATAGGTGAACTGTATGCAATACACGTATTGCTGTTCTCGTCTTGGTACAAAAAAGCAAGCGCCCGTCCGTAAATGGATGCTTGCTTGCTGATTTCGCTTAATTTGTCCTGAACGCTGTTTGTGTCGTTCCACTCTTGTAGCACAGCGTTGTCCTGTGTGTTGTCGAGCGTGATCTTAGGTGGAATGCCAATGTAAAACCCGTTGTAGGTATCCACGATATAATGAGCCAAGTTGCCAACAAGACGATTGTCTGGCCCATGGTCCTTTTTCGCATCATCAATAATCTGGTGCTGACCGAGGTACATTTTCTTTGCTGGAAGGTATTTGTTTTTAGCTAGATCATCATTGGCGGTAATAAACGCATTGATGTCATCGCCAGTTAGCTCTTCATCAGTCGGGAAAATAAACACATCTCCGTCTGTGATTGAGCCTTTCCCTTGAACTGTTAATATGATGGCCACCTCCTTAGAAGTATTTGCTTGTGTTCTTGAATGCTCGTGCCTTGTTGGCCTGGCTAAGTTTCAACTGTCCAGCATTGTCCATTACCATATATTTGAAAGCATCGACCGTGTGATCGTGCTCTTTGATTACGTGTGGATCGTCAGACTGTGCGGTTTTCTCATCCCACTGGTATTGCTGATGTTCTGAGATGAATATCTTGTTGTCGTCATTGTCCAGGTAGAACACGCGTCCTTGAGCAAGCAAGTTAGACACAAAGTCAATCATGTCAGCTTCCTTGCCTTTGACAATACCATGCCAGCGAATGCCGAACTCTTTAACAAACTCGTTTCTCAGCGCACCTTCAGCAGAATCAATCGTGTATTTAAGCACGGGATGATTATATTTTGACCTTACCTTATCAATAAACGACTTTATCTCTGGCACAAGGTCACTTGGTGCCTTCTTAACGCTCTGATTAGCTGGAGAATAGTAATAGGTGTCTAGTACGATCAGGTTGTTCTTGGCCGTAACAGCGGCCGCCACGCACGTGGTTGCGCTATTAATATGACCAGCGTCGATTGAGAACACGAGACGCCTAATTGGATCGTTGCTTGGCACCTCATCCAGTCTATGAAACAAATCCATGTTGTAGACGTTGGTTCCTAATCCAATCACATCGCCAAGATAAAGCCAACGGTAGTAGTCATAATCGTTGGCTTTATACTTGTCGATCAGTCTAAGCTGCTGTTCGTCAGTGAACCCAAGATCATCATCGAGATAAGTTGAAGTGTCAATGAAGAAGTCCGGGTCTCCTCTCACACTATCGACCCACTCGTTAATCCAGTCATACGGATTCTTCGGTGGGTTATACGTGTAGAAGACTTGAACTTGATCAACCCATGGTGATTTCTGTCGAATGAAGGTTGGATTAGTTTGGTCAAACACTTCAGCGGATTTAAAGTTAGCTGCTTCTTCGCATTATGTTACGGATATACCGTTTCCGTATATCCTCTATACATTGCTGCATAGATCAGACTATATATTAACTGCTTAACAGTTCTCCCTCTTTCAACCTCACTTGAGGCTTACTCTACTCATCGTATTAAAAAGCAGGCATTTCAGCCTGCTCTACGCTTTCGATAGTCGTTACACGTTCCTTTTTCCACCCTCGATTAAGATTTGTTCAATAGTTTCATGGCAAACATTAAATCTTTTAGCAAAAGCGTTAATACTAAAGCCATGTTTATACGGCTTGTAGTTATCACAAATATATTTTCGCTGTTTGTCTGTGAATCTAAGAATATCTTTTTCTTTAACAGGCTTTTTTAGTTTCATTCTATACGCATGATACATCTGTTCAGACCTCGTAGCCCATTCTAAATTAGCTACTCGATTGTCAGTCTTGATACCATTTATATGATTAACAGTATCGTCTTCATGCAAAGGATTTCCAATAAATGTTAAAGCTACTAAACGATTCAATAAATATTCATGTGCTTTATTGTCTTTGCGTAAAGCTACATGAACGTATCCATCAGCATTCAGTCTATTTCTGGATAATTCATATGGCTTACCAGTAGCATATGAAACTACCCTTCCGCTATCACTTATTTTATATTTTCCTTCATACCCTTTAATCCAAACCCACTTTACCATGCTCATCACCTCTTGGTTTATTATAGCACATGTGGTTGGAGTAAAGGCGAATAAAACTGTTTATTTTAAAGGCTTCGCTCGGTATTGTCCGCTAATTTAATTAACGGAGGTTCACCGAATTAAAGGAGTTTATTAACGTGTGACCCAATTGTTAAACCACACGGCAATCACATTACGAACGGTGTTAGACTTCAGCTTTTCAGGCTTGTCACCACCATAAAAGTAGAATGTGCTTCCAGTTCCACGATGTGTTATGCGCATCGGAGAAACATTGAACACAAACTCGTCTGTCATTTTGAGCATGTCAATTGCCCAACTGATCTGGCTGTAAACAGAATCACGCAAGTTAACCGTGTTCTCTCGAATGATGATGACGTTTGCTTTATGTCCTTGCTGTGCTTGCCTTTTCAACATCATGACAAGTTTCAGGCTGACGGTTGATGATTTAAATGATCCACGGCCACCGTTCAGTATCAGATATGGTGCCTTTGACCGCCAAAACGGATAGAAATGTGGTTGCACCATATCACTCAATTTAATCTGGGACGTCATCGACAATCACCGTCCTATCTTGCGAATCCGCATCAGTAAGCAATTTAGCCTTAGCTTCCACGATGTCAGCCTCAGCGGTCAGTTTGCGTAATTGTTGTTCCATTAACTTATCATTGTCTGGGTAACGCTTCAATATCTCCTTAATAGCACTGATACGTGTTTTCAAATCGGCTTCTTTTTCAACCGTTTCAACGCCCGTAGGAGAAGCAATAACAACTGTTTCTTTAACCTCTCCTCTGCCAATACCAGTAAGCAATTCAACGGCTTCTTTGGCGCTCATAATGCGTTCAGAATCAATCGACTTCATACGCTCGGCTAAATAAGATTTAATTGTAGTATTTCGTAGTAATTTAGACGCGTTTGTATTTGCATATTTCTTGCTATAACCTGCTTTAATCGCTGCCCGTGTGGCATTGCCTAATTTGATATATTCATATGCAAAGCGCTTTTGTTTTTCCGTCAGTTTCATCACATATCACCACACCTCCCGCGTTTTCTCGGATTTATTTCACGCTTCGCTTATCCGCCGTTTTGCTATCTCAAAGTATTTATCATCCAATTCCATGCCGATGAAGTTACGGTTTAGGTTCTTGCATGCTACTCCTGTTGAACCGCTACCCATGAACGGGTCTATAACGATACTTTTTTCTTCAGTACTTTCTTCAATTAGTAACTCTAGCAATGCCACTGGTTTTTCGCATGAGTGATGTAGCTTCGCTGGTGCTACTCTTCTGAATTTCAAAATATTGCTAAGGTTATTCGACTTAGTTTTATATTTACCTTTGGTCGCCAATATAATAAGCTCGTAATTTGGTCTGAAATTATTGCCAAGGCCAAACCAATCCTTATCCCACACAATGACATTCTTCACTTCAAAATAATTTTCTATTTTCGGCTTCACTTTGTCTATCGTTTGCCAAGATGCAAAGAAAAACGCTACAGAATCTTTTCGCAATATGCGGTAACTTTCCTTCACAAAACACGGCAACCAATCCAAATTGTCGTCGTTTATAACTTTTGTATTTTTCCAATTAGAGCTTGCTCTTTGCGGTTTCAAGTCAATGCCATAAGGTGGGTCTGTTAAAATCATATCAACCGATTCATCCGGTATATCTTTCATCAGTTCAAGGCAATCGCCGTGTAGCAGGTTAATGTCCATAACGCTCCCTCCCATGTTTGCACGAACTCTATTTTTCCGTGTATTGTTTGATCTTGTCAACCCTAAAATCGCACCACTCATCATGCGTTCCGTCTGCTTTGTAGATTGTTACGACTGGCATTGATCGATATCCCAGCTTGCGGAACCGCTCGTAGTCGTCCGCGTCTGCTGTGATGGTTGATACCGGCATTACACGTGACAGCTTATATACTGTTCGCCAGCACTTTTTACAGTGCGGCTTCGTGTAGATAATTGCTTGCATGTGGTTCTCTTCTCTCGACAGTTCCTCAATGATTGATCGCTCTGTGCGGCTAACGTATCCATAACTTACTCGTTTCATACCCGACATAGCCTACACCGCCAACTCGAATGTATAGCCGTGATGATGTTTGAGTTTTCCGTGAAGGCAACTGGATACGGCACCACTACTTAACCCAAGAAGTTCAACCGCTTTCTTGATACTTCCGAAATAATAGCGGTGTCCTGAACCGCTTACCACGTATATAGGCCGTTCGTTCGCCTTCACCATGCGTTCGTTGCGAGTGCCATAGTTGATGTTATATGACCGCGAGCACCACTCGAGATTAGACACCGTGTTGTTTGCCTTGTCTTCGTCCTTGTGGTTGATTTCGGGCAGGCCGTCTGGGTTCGGTATAAACGTTTCGGCCACAAGACAGTGAATATATTTTTGCTTCGAGTTTCCGTCTCGGTGCAAAGTAATCTTACGGTAGTCACCCATACTTCCAACGTCAGCGAGCACTTTTCCTTTTCTTAGGCGTCCCAGCGCGTCTATACGGTCAAGGCTCCTCACTCTACCTGTACTTGAAATCTGATACAGTCCTTTGTAATCAGCGATGTCTCTCCATTTCTCAACTAAGCTCATAAGTGCACCGTAGCCTTTCATCATCATAAACGAACGCATACAGCAGATGTTTACCCGTGGTGAAGCCATTCTTAATTTCATAGGGATCATTTGGCTTTGCTGTTCCAAGCTGGCGCCACATAATGCCACGATCATCTTTAAACCGCTCGCTATGATAGTGACCTGAGTGAAGTTCGTATGTTTTTGCCATATTGAATATCTTTTTGTACTCAAATGGAAAAAGCCCTGTCAGCTTGTCCTTGGCTACATCTCCGTGTGCGAGCATAATGCCAACATGCCCTAGCAAGTATGCACAGCGCCAGTCAGTTGCCGGATTACTGTCATTGAGATCAACGTGTACTTGTGGATAGCGATCTATCAGCGCATAAAGAAAAGCGTATTCGAGATCACCTAAATGGTTACCGAACACGCTCTTGATTGAGACGCGATTGCTATATTCAATTGCCAGCGGAACAATTTGATCAAACAGCTTCACTGCATCATGGAATGCCTGACGCATGTTTGCGTGATCTAGTTGTGTTCCTCTAACCGTTTGTGTTGCATGAATCTGATCACTATGGAATAGATCTCCCAATTGCTCGATCACAATCTCGTTGTAGCCGTCCATGATGATCTCTCTAAGTTGACTCACCATGTCTTTTAGATCGGCGAATGTTGTCCAGCCAAAATGCAGGTCAGGCAATGGGATGACTAAGTTGCGATCGCCTGATTTCTTCATGCCGTAATTGACCGGAATGATTTTGTCGTTGAACGCTTCAGCCATTTCACTTATCGATAAGCCTTGTTTCGGCTTTACGCGAATATGAATGCTGTACTGCGGAACTGTGCCGTCTTCGGCACTATGCTGCTCATACACTTTGTAGTCGCCTAAGACCATCTCGAACTTATCAGGATCGTATCCACACAACTCCATCAAAGTTCGTGGGTCTTTATTTGGCTCATGCTTGAGTCTCATTAAGGCCGTTACTGTTTGACTACCATCAGCATTAAGAGCGACTTTTCTGTCAGCGGATGGCGTCTCCCTATTTGTGCCATCTGAATCGTATTCGTTCTTTAGCGGCTTTTGAAACTCAATGCCAAGCCGTCTTGCTTTTCCCTGCAATGCGTCATAGCTAATCCCGAGTTTGTCGGCTGTTTCGCGTCTGGTAAAGCCTTCAGAGGCGAGCTTCCTAATGTCACCGATCTGTTCATCTGTCCATTGCATCTACTCGCCTCCTGAAATATGTATAAAAATAGCACCTCACGAAAAGTGAAGTGCGGTAGTTTTGCTCGCTCTCCAGTGTCAGATGGGGTCATCGCAAGCTGTGTCCGGTCGCTAAACTGGACAATGTGGCATGCGGGAATCGAACCCGCCTGACTATCGCAGTCAGTCCTCATTGCCACGCCTTGCCACAGCTTTATCATCACCATGGCTCGGAGGAAAAATGCGGTGTCTCAGGTTTCTCACCTTTGGCACAATACCATCATAAGGCGGAAAAGCGTGTTTTTTGTTGCATCATTGTTGCACGGATGTTGCAACTAGTTTCACTAGCGGACATATTTCAGCAAAAGCATAGAGAGCTTCTTGTGTTTGTCGCCAAAGGGTCGTTCGGTCAACATGCAAGTGGTCGGCTAACTGAAGGCTGGATTTACGTGTCGTCTTTGGAGTCAGATAGCTCTCAACTAAAATGATCCGGTAGTTTTCATTCTCTAGAGATTCGATGGCACTTTCACAGCACGCTATATAGTACAGCTCATCAGCGTGCGATATTACCTTTTCCTCGGCTTTGTTGCCATAGCTTGGTGACTTGGGCATGCCGTCCATCACGGGGCTTCTGAGCGCTATTTTGGTGCGTTGAGCGAGCCGCTTGTGATGCCAGTAGTTCCCCAAGACCTCTTTGGCGTTTTCAATTGTTTTGTCATGATCAATTGGGCTGAAATATCTTGTTGCTCGCACCACTGCGTCCACTCCTTATGGTATAATAAATTTTGTAAAAGTTTGGGGGATAAGCGTGCCGCGATGGTGCGCTTTTTTATTTGTCTTCAGGAGGCCGAATGAGATCCCACGGGTCAATCCCAACGCGTTCAGCGAAGTCATCAAGTTTTGCCAAGCTAACGTTGTTGTCTTGAAGCAGATGCGCCAGTTGACGTGTCGTAATGCCGATGCTTTTTGCGTAATCCTTCTGTAGCATGTGATTATCGCTGATATTCTTGCGAACATTATTTTGAAACACGCGATTACTTTTTGATTTCATTTATTTTCCTCTTTTCCAGTTAGCCCACATCCACATTGCAGCGCCTAAGATTAGCAGCATTACGGCAATCATTGCTTTCCCTCCAATAGCTGTTTGCCTTCAAAGATGTTGCCAATTGCATTATTCGCGGCATCGATGGCCTTTTGCGCAGCGTCTATGTCGGCTTTATTCGTCATCGCTATCACACCAGACTTTCTCGCAGTCGCCCAGTCCGTAGTGCTCAATCTCGGCGTCAGTGAACCATTTCTTGTCGGTAATGCCTTCTAGGTAGTAAGAGTCACCCGCGTTGCAATATTCATCGTCAACCTTATAGAAATAGCTATC
>OLPB01000329.1_pt1 | contig 30000 bp, 20 predicted proteins | sample 1672001 | NCBI WGS metagenome assembly OLPB01 (sample SAMEA3136635, study PRJEB25190) | human gut metagenome | biome: human gut; feature: human-associated habitat; material: faeces | place: Austria | collected 2013 | reverse complement strand
CCAAGCTCATGAAGACGCAGCTGTTCACGAACCGCGTCATGACGTTCATGATGCCGCTCATGATGCTCATTATGAATTTGGTGTCGGTCGCCATTATTTGGTTCGGCGGCCACGCGGTTGATGCGGGCACGTTGCAAACGGGCGACCTCATCGCGTTCATCACCTATTCCATGGTTATTATCATGGGCTTTCTTATGATCGGCATGCTTTCTATCATGCTGCCGCGTGCCGATGTTGCCGCCCAGCGCATCGACGAGGTGCTTAAGACGGAAAGCTCGATTGCCGACCCTTCGACTGAAGCGTGTCGCGACGACGAACTCGCCGCGCGCACAGGTGGTGCCGAAATCGCTTTCAACGACGTGAGCTTCAGATATCCTGGCTCGCAAGATTGTGTGCTCGAGCATGTCGACTTCACCGCGAAGCCTGGTCAAACCACGGCCATCATCGGCTCGACCGGTTCGGGCAAGTCTACGGTGATCAAACTCGTGGAGCGTTTCGCTGACGTGTCGGAAGGCTCCATTACCATCGACGGCATCGATATTCGCGATCTGTCGCTGCACGCGCTGCGCAGTCAATTGGGCTACGTTCCGCAAAAGGCCTTCCTGTTCAGCGGCACGGTTGAAGAAAACGTCGACTACGCCGCCGACGAGCTGAATGCCGAACGCGTGCGCGCTGCGGCGGAAATCGCCCAGGCCGATTTTGTGGACGACCTGGACGAGGGCTTCAAAACCGAAATTTCCCAAGGCGGCACGAACGTTTCGGGCGGCCAGCGCCAGCGCTTGGCTATCGCCCGCGCGCTTGCCACCGATGCTCGCGCGTTTTTGTTTGACGACAGCTTCAGCGCGCTCGACTACAAAACCGACGCCGCGCTGCGCCATGCGCTCGCCGAACAGCTTGGCGGCAAAACTCAGATCATCGTGGCTCAGCGCATTTCCACGGTGCTTCATGCCGACCAAATCGTTGTGCTCGACGAGGGGCGCGTCGTGGGTTGCGGCACGCATGCCGAACTCATGGACGCCTGTGAACCGTATCGCGAAATCGCGCTTTCGCAGCTATCGGAAGAAGAGCTGGAAGGAGGTGATGCGCAATGAGCCAGCAGGAGGAAATGGCAAAGCTGAAGGCGGCATCGCCGCGCCGCCGCGGCGGGCGTGGCCCCATGGGTCGCATGATGCCCGGAGAAAAGGCACAAGACTTCAAGGGCACTATTGGCAAACTCGTGCGCTTCATGGGGCAATTCAAAGTAGCTTTCATTGCGGCCATCGTGTTCGCCATGGCGTCGGCCGCCTTCAATATCGTGGGCCCGAAGGTGCTTTCGCAAGCGACCACCGAGCTGTTCGACGGCATCGTCGCCAAAATCGGCGGCACTGGCGGCATCGATTTCGACGCAGTTGGCGCCATTCTGCTCGCCACGCTGGCGTTGTATTGCGTGAGCGCGGCGTGCTCGTTCGTACAAGGCTGGATGATGACCTCGGTCTCGCAGCGCACGTGCTATGGCCTGCGCCGCCAAATCGCCGAGAAAATTGATCGCCTTCCCGTGGGCTATTTTGAGCGCACGAGCACCGGCGACGTGCTTTCTCGCATCACCAACGATGTCGATACGCTGGGGCAAAGCCTGAACCAAGGCGTGACGCAGCTCATCACGAGCGCCACTACCATGATCGGCGTGCTCGTTATGATGCTGTCCATCAATGTTGAGATGACGCTTATCGCGCTGCTTGTGATTCCACTGTCGCTCATTTTGGTGAAAGTCGTCGTGAAGCGCAGCCAGAGGTACTTCCGCGCTCAGCAGAAGAAGCTCGGTGAAATCAACGGCCAAATTGAGGAAACGTTCTCGGGCCAAGCCATCGTGCGCGCGTTCAACAAGGAAGACGCGGCATTCGCCGCTTTCCGCGAAACGAATGAGGCGCTCTATCAATCGGCGTGGCGCTCTCAGTTTCTTTCGGGTCTCATGATGCCCGTCATGAGCTTCGTGAGCAATTTGGGATATGTGGCTGTGGCTATTGCGGGCGCGGTTTTTGCCGTGCAGGGTCGAATCACGGTGGGCGATATTCAGGCGTTTATTCAATATGTGAAAAACTTCACGCAGCCTATCACGCAGCTCGCTCAGGTCGCCAACGTGCTGCAGCAAATGGCCGCGGCGGCGGAACGCATTTTCGAATTCCTTGAAGCTCCTGAAGAAGCGTCCGAGCAGCCGAAGGCGCAGGCCGCCGATGTTTCAAGCGACGTGGAGTTCGACCATGTGCGCTTTGGCTACGACCCCGAGCATCCGGTGATCAGCGATTTCTCGGCGCGCGTGGGCGAGGGACAAACCGTGGCGCTTGTCGGTCCCACGGGAGCAGGCAAGACCACCATGGTGAAGTTGCTTATGCGCTTCTACGATGTGGATGGCGGCGCCATTCGCATCGGCGGCCACGATGTGCGCGAATTCTCGCGCGAAGACGTTCGCTCGCAATTCGGCATGGTGCTGCAAGATACCTGGCTGTATAACGCCACCGTGCGCGAGAACATTCGCTACGGTCGACTCGATGCAACCGATGCCGAAGTCGAGGCCGCCGCGAAAGCCGCATTCGCCGATCATTTCATTCGCACGCTGCCTGAAGGCTACGACACGGTGATCAATGAAGATGCGAGCAATATCAGCCAAGGCCAGCGCCAGCTGCTCACTATCGCCCGAGCTATTTTGGCTAATCGTCGCATGCTCATTTTGGACGAGGCAACAAGCTCGGTCGACACGCGCACCGAGGGGCGCATCCAGGCGGCCATGGATAACCTCATGCGCGGGCGCACGTCGTTCGTCATCGCTCATCGCTTGTCGACCATTCGCAATGCCGATTTAATTCTCGTTTTGCAAAAAGGTGACATTGTGGAACAAGGAACTCATGCGGAGCTGCTTGCGGCGAATGGGGCCTATGCTAAACTCTATAACTCACAGTTTGCTGAATAACCATTATTGGGGCGCGCCCTCGAAAGGTGCGCCCCGTGCCAGTCGGGCGATTGCCCGGCACACATGAGGGGCGAATTTCTGTATGGAAAAGAAGCTGCGCGAGGCACAGACGGGCATTGCGGGGGAATCGTGCGCGGTTGACGATGAGGTCGTGGCGGCGGCAGCAGCAGCGGCTCGACGTGCGAAGGCAACGGGCAAGCACGCCATTGCCGCGTTCGATTTCGACGGAACGTCCATCCAGGGCAATTCGCCCGTATTGCTCGTGCGCTATTTGCGTGGCGATGATTTGCTGCGCAAGCGCGTTTTAGCGAAGGTGGGCGCGTGGGGCGCTGCCTACAAGCTGCATCTTCCGCAAAGCGAGGCATGGGTTCGCGGCCAGGTGTTCACCGCGTTCGAGGGCAGCCCCAAAGAGCAGGTCGACGAATACCTGCGTGATTTTTACGACAAGGTTATCGCTGGCCAGAAGCGTTTTCGCCCCAAGGCGCGTGCGGCCATGAACGCGCTGCGCGATGCGGGCGTTGAGGTCGTCATCGTGTCGGCAACGTTTGGGCCCATCGTGCGCCGAGCCCAGGAATTCGAGCCGTTCGATGTGAGCCTGTGCACTGAAATGGAAGTCGACGCCAACGGCAATTACACTCGCCGGGTTGACGGCGAGTGCGTCGAGGGTGAAGCGAAGGTGCGCGCTATCACGAAATGGGCCAACGAGAAATACGGCGCAGGCAACTGGGAGCTTTCATGCGCGTTTGGCGATCACCATTCCGACATCCCCATGCTGAGCCGCGCCGCCGACGCGTTCGCCATCACGCCCGATTCCACGCTTTCGCGCACCGCCAGGGAAAACGATTGGCATGCGCTCGATTGGAATTGCAAGGCCGAGAAATAGCGCGCGAACGAGGCATCCGGGCTCGCGATTTCGACGGGGCGTTCGCGTTTGCCCGCCGCTCGCTATGGCGTCGAGCTCCCCGTGCATGCCCATCACACATCCTCGGGGGTTTGGGCCTTCAATCGAGCTGTTCGAGCGGACGCATCTGCAAACGAGGCGCCCGTTACCCATTCCATATTTGTGGAACTGTTTCTTTCTAAGTAACGTTTCGTGAAATTTTTGCACATCGCTAGGTGCTTGGTTACACTTACCTTTGTAGTATTGTCGTTTAATTCATTGAAGGGGGTGGGCGAAGTGCTCAACCAGAACAACGACGAGGCGAATATCGCCAACAATCAAGAGCCCGATCAAGCCCATCGGCCTCAGGGCGATTGCGCTGAATGCAGCTCGTCTGCAGAGGACAACGCCTCTTTCGAACGTGACGAATATTCTGATCATGGCACCGCCATTGTGCATGGCGAGGCTTTGGCGGCTGATTTCATCGCACGTAACGATTACCTCGAGCGCGCCCAGGCGGCGGCGGAAGCGGGCGACCGTGAGCTCGCCATGCATCTGTTCCTTACGGCTTATGAGGAAGCATGCAAGCGTTCGCCAGTCGCGAACGATTCGGCCATCGCGGCGCTGCGCAGGGCGTGGGGCATTGCGTGCGATATGAAGGAGCGCTCGCTCGCCGAATACATTTTCGACAAACTTGAGCCGCACCTGTCCACCGACGAGGCGCCTGAATACGCCAAGCGCCTGCAGAATTTGGCGCTCGACAAGCTTTCCGAATTCGGCATTTCGCGTGCCGATCTGGAAGGCGTGGCTGACATGATTTCCGAGGAAATCGGCCAAAACGCGCATATTACGGGCATTTCGCCCATCATGTCGATGCATATTCCGGGCGATACTGGCGCCGATTCTGCCGACGATTCCGACGAGCCGCGCCCGACGACCGCTTCGGCCGATGTGCACAAGGCTGCGCCTTCGAAGGCCGTGCCCATGCTGCGCTATTCCGATTTGGTGGGCTTCGACAGCATTATCGAAGACGCTCGCTCGCTCGGGTTGGGCGTTGAAGACGATGAGGAATACCGTGCGCTCGTGGACACGTTGCGCGAACAGCACGGCCTCGACGGCCTTTCCGCCGTTGGCTCGGTCGTGTTCCGCACGTCGTCGCGCGAAGACGCGAACACATTCATGCAGGCCGTGGTGGGCGAGCTCGGCCTTCCCGCTATGCGCATTCAAATGCAACAGGGCCCCATGGGCGTGCCCATGCTGTGCGTCACGGTGTCGGCGAAAAACCAGCCGCGCATGCTTGGTCGCGTTGCGCTTGAGGCTCCGAGCGTGATCGTGCTTGAAGACATCGACATGTGGGGCGCGCCGCTCATCGACGCCGCCAGCTCCACCGAGGGCGAGTTCGCGAGCATGTCGCGTGCCGCGCGCGAAGCCGTTGCGCTTGTTACCGCGGCTGTCGAGAACCCGAACATCTACGTGCTTGCTTCCGTGGGAGGCGAAGCTCCTGACCAAGGATATTTGTACGACCTTATGGAACCCATGAGCGTGGTCGACATTTATTTGCCCGATGAGCTTGAGCGCCGTCAGATTTGGGAAACTATTGCGTCTGAGCATCCGTCGGTGCGATCGCTCGACATGGCAATGCTCACGAAGATGTCGCGCAACCTTTCGCGCACCGATATCGTGACCGCTGCCCGCGAGGCCGTGGAAGACGCTTACCGCGCAGGTCTGAAGGCGCGCCGCTATAAGCCCATCACGCAGGAGCTCATGTTCGAACACATTTCGAACTTCCAGCCGCTCGATTCCACCGAGTACCGTGCGCTCGAAGACGCCGTGATCGCTGATTTCCGCAAGCAGATTGCAGATATCGAATGCGATTTCGAAGAAGAAGCCGAAGCCGAAAGCCGGCGCTACGACGCGCTTGGTGACGATGACGAAAGTGTTGAATAGCCGTGGAACTTACTCGCCGAACCGATTACGCCTGCCGCATCATTCGTGCGGCGTATGCGAATAAAGACGCGTATGTGTCGGTGTCCGATGTGGCCGACGCTGAAAGCATTCCTTACGCATTCGCCCGCTCCATTCAGCACGATTTGGTGCATGCGGGGCTTTTGAAAACTGTGCGCGGCGCGAAGGGCGGCCTTACACTCGCGTGCGATCCCGCGACAACCACGGTGCTCGATGTGCTCACTGCGCTTCAGGGGCCCATGAATATGTCGCCGTGCTCGGCCGACCCGGAGTATTGCGAACGTTGCGGCGGTTGCGAATATCACGGCATTTGGAAGCATGCCGATAGGCTTATGCAAGACTATTTCGAATCGATCACGCTCGAAAAACTGTTTTCAGGAGAGGTTCGATGATCATTGAAGGGGCGCTTGAGGCGCCCCTTTTTACGAGTGAGCCCAGCGATGCCGACATCGCGGAATTCCAAGCGTGGGTGCGCGAGGCGGGGCAGGCGCTCTATCGCGACCTTCCCTGGCGTAATACGCGCGACGCATATGCCATTTGGATTTCTGAAGCTATGCTGCAGCAAACGCAGGTGTCGCGTGTGCTTTCCCGGTGGGAGCGGTTCTTGCGCCATTTTCCCACGGTTGATGCGCTCGCGTCGGCGAGCTCGGCCGATGTGGTTGAGGAGTGGCAGGGCTTGGGCTACAACCGCCGCGCGCTCGCATTGAAGCGCGCTGCCGATATATGTTCCACGGAATATGCTGGGCGTATGCCCGAAGGCGTCGATAAGCTCGTGAAGCTTCCCGGCATTGGTGATGCCACCGCGGCGGGTATCACGGCGTTCTCGCGCGATGTTCCCTGCCTGTATCTCGAGACGAACGTGCGCGCGGTGTTCATTCACTGCTTCTTCCGCGATGCCGAACGCGTGACCGACAAGGAGCTGCGCCCGCTTGTGGAGCGCGCATGCCCCGCCGAAGATGTACGAGGCTGGTATTACGCGTTGCTCGATGTGGGCGCCCGTTTGAAGAAAGACCACAAAAACCCGACTCGCAGGGCTGCGGCCTATACGCGGCAAAGCAAATTTGAAGGCTCGCGCCGCCAAAAGCGCGCATGGCTTGTGCGCGAAGTTATGGCCGCGCCGGGGCTTTCCTCGGCTGAATTGCTGCGTCGATTGAATGTCGAGGAGCGTAAGTCGGGCCGCGATGGGGTAGAGGGCGACGAATTCGAATCCATTATGGCCGATCTTGCGCGCGAAGGCTTCTTCCATCGCGAAGGCGACGGGTGGCTTGCGTAGTGTTTTCAAGCTTATGCATTACGGTGAATAGGACAGATTCGCGCGGCCGTCGTACTTAATTTGTAAGTACCCCGCTTTATGGGATATCCTGTTAGTCACTTTTTGAGCCTGCCTTAATTCCGCAAGCCACAAATATTAAAAAGTGTCCAAATAATTAGAAGTATACCCTCACTATAAAAAGGTTATTCCCAGTTCAGCGATACCTTATAAGGGAACACGACGGACAGAAACGCCCCATTTGGGCGAAAAAAAGATACCCAGGGTCAACATTCATGTTACGATTCGGCGACGGCGTAACATAGTTGTGCCATTTCCCGCATTGTCTTCACAACAGGCTACCGTTGGCGGGTTTTGCCACCTTGCATGCATCATTTGCGCCATAATGCATAGCCGTCAGTGATTCCACCATGCATCTAATAGGAGGTGTACGAATGGACAAACAGTCCACTGCCTCAGAGTTTCAGGGAATGCTCGAAGCGCGCGGTGTTTCGCGTCGTAGCTTCATGAAACTGTGTGGCACGCTCGCGATTATGGCTGGCTTGGGTGAAGCCGCCGCTCCGCGCGTGGCCCAGGCTCTGGAAGAGTCGGTTATCGGCGCAAGCCAGGGCGACCTGTACCCGGTCATCTGGATCGAGGGCGCTTCTTGCACGGGTTGCACCGAGGCTTTCGCTCAGATCGACGCTCCCGACGCTGCCGCCGTCGTGCTCGAGCTCATTTCGCTCAACTACAGCGAGACCCTGTCCGCTGCTGCGGGCCATTCGATGGAAAAGGCCAAGGAGCAGACCATCGAAGCCGGCAACTACATTTTGGTGTATGAAGGCGCTGTGCTCAACGGTTGGAACGGCAATGCGCTTCGCGTTGCTGGCAAAACCGGCAATGAGCACCTGATCGAGGCCGCCGAAAAGGCGACCGCGGTTGTCGCGCTCGGCTCTTGCGCCGTCAATGGCGGCTGGATGGCTGCCGCTCCCAACGCGTCTAACGCGACGGGCGTGCAGGCGTTCCTCAAGGAGCAGGGCATCAACGTGCCCATCATCAACATCCCGGGCTGCCCGCCGAACCCCGAGTGGCTCTGCGCGGTGCTCATCCAGTACCTGCTGCTGGGCGAGCTGCCCGAGCTCAACGCCGAGAACAAGCCCACGCAGATTTTCGGCCAGACCATTCACGACAATTGCCAGCGTCGTGGCCACTTCGAGAACGGCGAATTCGTTTACCAGTTCGGTTCTCCCGAAGAGGCTAAGGGCTACTGCCTGTACCCGCTGGGCTGCCGTGGTCCGCAAACCAAGGCCAACTGCGGCGTTGTTCGCTATAACCACCGTCGTTCTTGGTGCGTTGAAGCCGGCGCTCCCTGCATCGGCTGCTGCGAAGCCAACCCGAACAACCCGGGCCAGAACTGGATCGAGGTCAACACTCCGTTCTTCAAGCGTCATCGCGATCTGAACATCGGCGACTTCAAGTTCCAGCCTGGCACCATTGCCGCTGCCGTTCTCGGCATCGAAGCTGTCGCCCTGGTCATCCATGGCTTCGGCATGAAGGCCGCCGGCCGCGTGCCGAACGGCGCCGAGTTCGAGAAGAAGCGCGCTTGGGACGCTAAGCATCCCGAAAAGTCCATCGGCGTGTATGACGACGCCCCGAAATCTGACGCCAAGAAAGGAGGCGACGAGTAAATGACGCGTTCCGTTATCGATCCCATTACCCGTATCGAGGGTCACCTTCGCGCCGAGATGGAGGTTACCGACGGCGTCGTTACCGACGCTTGGATTTCCGGCGGCTGCTTCCGTGGCATGGAGCTCGTCGTGCGCGACCGTACCCCCGAAGATGCCGCTTACATCGTGCAGCGCATCTGCGGCGTGTGCCCCGTTTCGCACATGCATTCCGCTTCCATCGCGGCTGAGCAGGCTTTGGGTATTACCATTCCCAACAACGCCCGCATCATTCGCAACCTCATTGAGGGCGCGCAGTTCCTGCACAGCAACATTCTGTGGCTGTACAACCTGGCCGGCCTTGACTACGTGAACCCGTTGAACGCCCTTGGCGCCGATGCGGCTGACGCCTACGACTTGGCGGCTGAGCTGGGCACCCCGTCTGCCGACTTCGTTGGCCTGCAGGATCGCTTGAAGAAGTTCGCCGACAACGGCCAGCTCTCCATCTTCAGCGGCAACTGGTTCGACACCGGCGAGTACAACATGACTCCCGAGGCCGACCTTATCCTCACCGCTCATTATCTGGAAGCCCTGCAGATGCAGTCGAAGGCTTCCGAGATCGCGGCGCTGCTCGGTGGCAAGATGCCTCACATCATGACCATCGTTCCTGGCGGCACGGCATTCGTTCCCACCGCCGAGAAGCTTGACGACCTGAAGGGCCTCGTCGACGAGGTGTATCAGTGGGTCGCCGATACCATGATTCCCGACACGCTGGCCATTGCGAAGTTCTATCCCGAGGCCACCACGTTCGGCAAGGGCATTGGCCGCTATGCTGCTTGGGGCGTGTTCGAGAGCCCGTTCGACGAGGGCACTTCCTACGCCGATCGCATGCGCAACCGCTATCTGCCTGCTGGCGTTCTTGACGAGAACTTCAACATCTCCGACCCCGACGAGTCGAAGATCACCGAGTACGTTGGCCACTCTTGGTACGAGGGCGACGCCGACCTGCCGCCGTTCGAGCAGGACACCAAGCCCGCATTTACTGAGTACGACGTCAACGATCGCTACACCTGGGACAAGTGCCCGCTCTACGATGGCAAGTCTCTCGAGACCGGCTCGTTTGCTCGTCGCTTATAAGCGTGGCGTTCCGTTCGTCAAGCAGCACGTCGACGAGATGCTCGTGGCCTTGGGCGCTCAGGCTGGCGACCTTTCTGTTCTGCAGAATACGCTCGGTCGTACGGCTGCCCGCCAGGTTGAGACCCTCTATATCGCTACCCTGATGAAGGAATGGGTCAACGAGTTGTGCGAAGCTATCAAGAGCGGCGACTCTGAGTACTTCCGCGCTCCCGAGAAGAGCGACGGCGAAGGCACCGCGTTCTGGGAGGCCCCGCGTGGCGCTCTCTACCATTCCGAGAAGGTCAAGGGCGGCAAGATCACCGATTACCAGATCATCATTCCGTCCACGTGGAACCTCTCTCCGCACGACCCGAAGGGCAACTATGGCCCGTTGGAGCAGGCTCTCATCGGCGTGCCCGTTGCCGATGTGGAGAAGCCGATTAACGCGCTGCGTACCGTTCACAGCTTCGACCCCTGCACCGCTTGCGCTGTGCATATCGTCGAGCCGAAGACCGGCAAGAAGTTCGAGACCGTAACCAGCCCGTGGGGGGTGAAGTAAGATGGCACATCTCGCACACTACCGTGAGGCCCATCCGGCTCCGTTCCGCTTCACTCACTGGGTGAACCTCGTTTCCATGGTGATTCTTATCGTCACCGGTTTTGCGATTCACTTCCCGTACTGGCCTGAGTTCATGGGCATTGCCCGTGGCCTGCACATTGCCTTTGGCTTCGTGCTTTTCATCAACTGCCTGCTGCGTGTTGTGCTTGCCTTCATCGTGAAGAGCGCTCCGACCGCTGGCACCCGCGAAGTGGTTCCTGACTACAAGACGTGGCTGCCTCAGGCCGACAACCTTCACCAGGGCCCGCAGTGGATTAAGTATTACCTGTTCCTCAAGAAAGATCACCCGCTGTCCGCTAAGCTTGGCGTTCCGCAGAAGATCAGCTACCTGTGCATTCCTGTGTTGATCATCTTCATGTTCTTCACCGGTCTGTGCCTGTGGCCGCCCTGCGCGAACATGCCGCTGTTCGAGGCCGCTATTAATGGCCTCGGTGGCGCTATGAGCGTGCGCATCATCCACTACTTCATGATGTTCGTGTTCATCGCTTTCACGCTGCTTCATGCGTATCTGGCAAACATCGAGGGCCTGGCCCCCTCCATGCTCATGTTCTTCGGTAAAGAGCACGGCGGTTTGACCTACGACATCGAGAAGCACAACATTTCCGGCAAGGATGACCTGGCTCACTAAGCCTTGGTGGTTCGCCTGAAGCACCTGCTTCTTACAGAAGGGCTCGCGAGAAATCGCGGGCTCTTCTTTTTTTTGCCCAAACCTGTTAAATGCTCGTAGCATTTAACAGGTTTTTGGCCGGGGCGCGTTCTTGGGTTTTCTCGGGGAATGCGCCGCGCGCTTGCTGAAGTTCGCTACCATGGAATGCCGTGTTTATTGGTGTTTGAAAGTGGGTGCGTATGCTGCGTGTGAACCATGCGATTCTTCATGTGTGCGACTTCGAGTCGTGCGTGAACGTGTTTTCCGAAGAGGAGCTCGACCTTTCCGATCGCAAGGTGAAGTCGTATGTGGGTAAGACGTGCCGAAAAGCGCTTTCGAGCGTGGAAAATCGCCGTGGCGAATTCGAGCCCGACTCGTCGTTTGAGGGCGAGGTGCGCGATTATTTCGCAAATCAGGTCGATTTCGTGAGCCTGTCGCGCCAGTGCGCTCAGTTCATCGCCGAAGAGTTGGGCCATATGGAATCGCCTGAAAGCTGCGACGTGCTCGTTGCCGACTTCGAAGATGATGCACCCAAGGTTTCAACTGATACGCCTGAGGAAGATCAGGAAGCCGCATATGAGGCGCAGGGCAAGCGCTACTTTGTTGTGGCTTTGCTGAATAGCCGTCCTGCATTCATGCATGAAGTGGGCGGGGGAGAACTCGGCACACGCGTCGACATCGCGCGTCATCACGCCATTTTGCCGAATCCTTCGCAGAAGCTTTCGAGCTACGCGCTCGTGGAAAGCAAAACGCTCGAGGTGCTGTTCTGTGACAAGGAACGCGAGATTTCAGGTGAGAAGCGTTTGCTTTTGCCCGAGGGCTTGCTGCAATGCTCAAGTGAAGCGTCGAGCAAGGAAGTCGTTGACACAGTGACGCGTATCGTTGAGGAAGTCGCGCAGGAATTCGGCGCGAACACGGCTGTAGCCGCGTCGAAGGCAAAGGCTTACGTGAACGAAAACGCCGACGATTCGGCGTATCTTGCGCCGTGGGACATGGCTGAAGAAGTGTTCGACGACGAGCCTATGCAAAAGCGTTTTGAAGAAGCGGTCGCAGCCGAAAACTTGCCCGACAAGGTACCTATGGAGAAGAAGGCGGCACAGCGTTTGGCTCGCAACCACAAAATTCGTACCGATACGGGCATCGAAATCACTTTCCCTACGGAGTACTCGCACAACCCCGATTTCATCGAATTCGTAAGCATGCCGAACGGCATGATTTCGATCGAGCTGAAGAATATCGGAAACATTGAGAACAGGTAATACTTTGGCCTGATGATTAAGGTGTTGGCTCGATACTGCGCGGTGATCTGGCGGCGCGTTTCGGGTTCGAGCTGCGGCTTGCGTACCGAAAGCGCTTTGGTCAGCCGGCCAAGGCATCGATTTGATGTGGTGTGCCTGGCGAGACGTGCGTTTCCGATAGATTCCGCACGAGCAGAAGGCGCCAGTGGCGCCTTCGTCGCGAGCAGGACTTGACCGAAGCGGAAGCGCATGTTTCGCCAGGCACATTAACTTTTATATAGGAACACCTGTTCGCTTTTGCTATACTGTTCCGCATGGAAAACGAGCAAACATATTTCACGAACATACAAAAAGCTACAGGGCTTGCGACGCTTGAGGAGCCTCAGCTGAACGCCGCGCAGCTCGAGGCCGTTACCACGACTGAGGGCTTCGTTCGCGTGATCGCGGGTGCGGGTACGGGCAAAACGCGCGCGCTCACGCATCGGTTCGCGTACTTGGTCAACGACCTGGGCATTCTGCCGGGCAATATTTTGTGCGTCACGTTCAGCAATAAAGCGGCCAACGAAATGCGCCAGCGCATTCGTCGCGTGACGGGCGATAACGATACGGGCTACATTTGCACGTTCCATAGCTTCTGCGTTTCGGTGCTGCAGGAAGATTCGCATGCCGTGGGGTACCCGCAAAGCTTTCTGGTACTCGACAATGCCGATATCGATGCGATGTTGCAGGTGATTTACGATGAGCGCAAAATCACCCTGCGCGAGAAAACCTTCGGCAAGGCGCGCGATATGATCGAGATTTTAAAAACGATTGAGCGACCCGATTATTATCTCGACCTTATCTCGCTTCCGCTGGCGGAGCTCAAGCAGAAATACCTTGATGCGCGCAAGGTGGACGACATCATTTTCTATGGGTATCTGTATCAGCAAAAGAAATGCTTCGGGCTCGATTACAACGACCTCATCATTATCACGCTGCATATTTTCGACCATTTCCCCGATATTGCGCTGAAGTGGCAACAGCGTCTTGAATACGTCATGATCGACGAGTTTCAAGATATCGACGCGCTGCAAATCGCGCTCATGGAAAAGCTTGTTGAATACCATCGCAACCTGTTCGTCGTGGGCGACCCCGATCAAACGATTTATACATGGCGTGGCGCTGACGTTCGGTACCTGCTCGATTTCGCCGATGCGCACGAGGGTTGCAAGACCATTCTTATGACCGAGAATTATCGCAGCACGCCTGAAGTACTCGGTGTGGCGAATTCGCTCATCGAGAAGAACAAACAGCGCATTCCCAAACGGCTCGAGGCACAGCGCGACGTTCATGGCCCTACGGTGTGGCACCATGCGAAATCGCCCGAAGAAGAAGCGGCGTGGATTGCGGAAGGCGCTCAGAAGCTGCATGAGGCGGGAGTGGCGTATCGCGACATGGCGGTGCTGTATCGCGCGCATTATGCATCGCGTGCGGTAGAAGAAGTATTAATGCAGGCCAAAGTTCCCTATACGCTGTATTCTGGAGTTCCGTTCTTTGGCCGTCGCGAAGTGAAAGACGCGCTGAGCTATTTGCGGTTCGTGGCGTATCAAGATGATTTATCGTTTGCGCGCGTGGCGAATGTGCCGAAACGTAATATGGGCCAGCGGCGCATGGCATTTCTGCGCGAGTGGGCCGATGAGCATGAGTGCACGCTGTATGAGGCGCTCGAGCAAACCATCGACGATGAGATTTTCAAACGCACCAAGGCAAAGCAGCTTCTGGCGCTCGTCGAGCGATTCCGCGGACAATTCGAGGGGCGTGCGGTAAGTGATGTTATGGCGGCTGTGCTTAACGAGAGCGGCTACGACCGCATGCTGCGCACTGAGGGAAGCCAAGAGCGGCTCGATAATGTGGCTGAGCTCAAACAGAGCATCTATGAGTTCGAAACTAAGTGCGGCGAGGAAGTGACGCTCGAGCATTACCTGTCCCATGTGGCGCTGCTCACCAACGCCGATGCGATGGATGGCGCAGCCGACAAGGTGAAGCTCATGACCATTCATGCGGCGAAGGGCTTGGAATTCAAGCATGTGTTTTTGTGTTCGATGAGCGAAGGCGTGCTGCCTTCGAAGAAAACGCGTACGCGCGAGCAAATGGAGGAAGAACGCAGGCTCGCGTTCGTTGCTATGACGCGCGCCGAAGATGGCCTGTACCTTACCGAGGCCGAAGGCTTCACGCATAAGGGCACGCCGCGCTATCCGTCGCGGTTCCTGCTCGATATCGACCCTGAGTGCCTGATGTTTTCGCATAAGCCAGACCAAACGGCGCTCGAGGCTGCGCGCGCCGCGTATGCGGCCAACGACCAGTGGATTGCCGGCATGAGTACCGATGTGCAATTCCGCCAGGGCGGCCGAGTGCGTCATGCCGTGTTCGGCGAAGGCATCGTCGAGGAAATCGATATGCAGAAGCGCGCCTACATCGTGCGCTTCGACGGGCTCGATACCACGCGCGCCATCAGCTTTCGCGTGAAGCTGGAAGAGGCATAGGTGATGCGTTCCGCCTATTGTGAACGCGCTAATACTCGTAGCATGTAACGCGTTTTCTTAGGCGTGCTGTATGATCCCCTGTCTGGTGAATTCAGCATCACCAGGTTTGATGGTTTTGCTGCGGCACTGTTGGATGCAGCCGATATTGATTCCGCCTCAGGCGTCAAGGTGCTTGAGGCGGCCGGGTGCCTTGGGCCAATCTCGATCCTGAGGTCATTAGGCCAGCGAAACCTGTTAAGCGCTGCGAGCATTTAACAGGTTTTCGCCTACTGGGGCTCTGAGTTACTCGACCTCGGCGAGCGTGGGGATGGATTGCTGGGCGCCCACCTTCGTGGTGGCCATGGCGCTTGCTTTCGTGGCGAGCGCTACTGAGTCGGCGAGCGACAGGCCACGTGCATACCCTGCGACCATCGCACCGATATAGGTGTCGCCTGCGCAGGTGGTATCGATCGCGCGCGTCTTCGGCGGCACCGATTCAATGGTTTCATTGCCACAAAATACCATCGATCCGCGCGCTCCCAGCGTAATGGCAACGCAGCTCACGCCGCTTTCTTTCAGTTTGTCGGCGGCGGCGCGAGCGCTCGTCGCATCGGCGGGGGAGACGCCCGTCATCATCTCGCATTCGCCCTCGTTCACCACCACCAAATCCAGGCAGGGCAGCACGGCTTCGGGAATCTCGTGCGCGGGGGCGGGGTTTATTGCCACATATAGGCCTCGTTTGCACGCTTCGGCAAGCGCGGCCCAGGTGGTTTCGTAGTCGCATTCTAGCTGAACCAAGAACACGTCGCCCGGTTCGGCCACTTCGTCGAGCGCGCGTCGCACTGCATCGATGCGAGTGCTTGCGTTTGCTCCTGCGTCAATGGTGATGAAGTTGTCTCCGCATACGCGCGTGATAATGGCCACGCCTGTTGGGCAGCTTTCCGACCGCGTGATGTATTCGCACGTCACGCCGTGCTCGGCGAGGCCTGCAATCATCTGGTCGCCGAATGCGTCAGCGCCTACGGCACCCAGCATGCATACCGCGGCGCCCATTTTCGCCGCAGCTACGGCCTGGTTTGCGCCCTTGCCGCCGGGGTTGGTGATGAAGCCGCGACCGATAATGGTTTCGCCCAAATTGGGCATGTGGTCGCTCTCGATGGACAGATCCATGTTCAGGCTGCCGAAAACGATGACTTTGCTCATGATGATCCTTCGCGTTACGTGGAATCGAATGATGGTCGGGTGGGATGTGTTCTTTGGCGAATGCATTTGAGTGCATTGGAACGCGTTCGATGCACTCGCCAGGGAACACCAAGCGCGGCTTACTTTTGGCGAGGGAGTCGCGAGTGGGCCTTTTTGCTTAAAACCGGGGCTGTTTTGGCAGAAAATGCGACAATTAGGTCTTTTGAAACTTGCGAAATTTGAAAAATGGCATCCAGATGTTGCTTCTCGAGGGCTATTTCTAGTGGGAAAGCCCTCGAGAAGCGAATTTGCCATCAACAAGAGTACCTAGTCGCGGTGATTCCTGCCAGGAAAGGCGTAGCTTCGTGCAGAGGCGCCGGCTGTACGACCGAACGCGCAGCCGGCGCAAACGAGACTAGCTGTTGTCGGCGTCCTCGGCCTTCGGAATAAGGAACGAAGTTGCCAGCGCCAGCGCCAGCAGAATGGCGCCCATGACCATGGCAGCAGCATAGCCGCCGGCGGCGCCCGCCTGCGCGGCGTAGGCGTCCATAGCGGCGTACAGCACGGCGAAAGAAAGGCCTGCGCCCAGATTGAACGCGCCTGCGTTCATGCCCGGCAGGTAGCCTGTATTGTCTTTCGGGGAAAGCACGATGCCCAGGCCGTTCAGCATGATGTTTGCGGTGCCTGCATAGGAAATGCCCAGTACAACCGAAATCACGACAAGCATGGCGATGCTCGTGTTGTGCGCGACGAAAATGCCGAACAGCGCGCCCAAAATGGACACCACGAGACCCGCGCGCAGCACGGCGTGGTAGCCGAATTTGCTGGCAAGAACGCCGGCAACGGGGCCGAAGCACAGGCCGAGCAGCGCATACGGGGTTAGCGTCGCGAAGCTCACCACGTCGGCGCCCATGGCGACGCCGCAGGCTTCGTCTTGCGCGATGGCGGGCACAACGCCGTTCATGATGGCGAACACGCCGGTCATGGTAAGCAGCGTGGTAAGCAGCAGGCCCCACGTGCGGCGCTGCTTCAGATAGTGGGTAGACACCATGGGGGCGTCTTTCTTCTTTTCGATGTTCCAGAACACCACGAAGAACACGGCGGCAACGACCACCAGCACGGCCACCATCACGAGGTCGGCTTTGGCCAGCTTCTGAATCTCGTTGATGGCCAAGTAGGCGGAAAGAAACGCGATGCCGAGCGTAACCACGCCGGCCCAGTCCATTTTCGGCGAGCCTTCGGCCTTGCTTTCCTTCGAGCAGAACCACACGAGCACCACGGCGAGCACGGCAACGACGGCCATGCAGATGAACACCGAGCGGAAGCCGAAGTTGCCGGCAAGCCAGCCGCCCAGAATGGCGTCAACGCCTGCGATGCCGCCATTAACCGAGGTCAGGATGGCCATCAGCTTGGTATAACGGGCCTCTTCGGTCACTTGCGTGTGCAGCATGATAAGGCACATAGGCACAACCGGGCCGGCAACGCCTTGCATGATGCGGCCCACCATGAGCATGGTCACGTCTTGCGCGGCGGCGCTCACGATACAGCCGATGGCGGTAATCAGGAGCATGCCGCTGAGCACCTTCTTGCGGCCTACGATGTCGGCCAGGCGGGGAAGGAACAGCGAGAACAGCGCGGCGGCCGTGAAGAACACCGTTTGCGTGTTGCCGATTTCGGTGGCGGTGGTGTTCAATTCGTTTTGCATCGCCACAAGCGCGGGCGAGAGCATAGAAGCGTTGAGCTGGAAGGCGAAGATGGCCACGAGCAGCGCGACCATGAGGGCAACGATGTTCTTGCCGCCCTCGTCGAGAGTTTTGGGTTTGGTAGATTCAGCGGCCATGCGAACTTAGCCGATCCTTTCAATAGCGTCAGTCACGAGGTTCCAGAATTTGTCGAAGTCGAGCTTCGTTGCCACTTGGGTGTGGCATTCCTCGGCAGAAGGCTCCGACCCGCGCAGGTCGGCAACCGTCATGCCCAGCGTGAGCTCGCTGTGGATTTCCACGTCGAGCGGGCAGCGGCGCGTTTCCACGCACGTGGGGTCGATGAGGTAAGCAACCGTGCAGGGATCGTGCACCGGCGGATCCACGAAATCTTGGTTGTCTTGGTAGGTCTTGCGGAAGAAGTCCATGAGGCCCGAGACGAACGTAGCGAGCGGTGTGCCAACTTCTTCGATCCTCTTTTGCACGGCGGGCGTGCACAGCGCTTGGTGCGTGAGGTCGAGGCCAACCATGGTGAGCGGCCACTTCTCGTTGAACACGATGTGGGCTGCTTCGGGGTCGACTTTGATGTTGAACTCGGCCACGGCGCTCCAGTTGCCCACGTGGTAGCCGCCGCCCATGAGCACGACTTCCTTCACGCGCTCAACGATGCGCGGCTCCATGCGCACGGCCATCGCAATATTGGTGAGTGGGCCGGTGGGAACCAAGGTGATGGTGCCCGGCTCGCTTGCCATAATGGTTTCCACGATGTAGTTCACCGCGTGCTTCTGCTCGAGCGGGCGGGTGGGCACGGGCAGCTCGACGCCGTCCAGGCCGCTTTCGCCGTGAATCGACGCGGCCACTTCCTGCGGACGCACGATGGGACGGTCGCATCCGGCGTACACGGCCACGTCGGTAGCGTGCGCCTTTTCGAGCACCGCGCGGGCGTTGTAAGTCACCTTTTCGAGGCTTTGGTTGCCTCCGACGGTGGTCACGCCCAAAAGCTCGATTTCGGGGTTGCCCAGCGCGAGCAGGATGGCGACGGCGTCGTCGTGTCCTGGATCGCAATCCAGGATGATCTTCTTCGTCACGATTGCTCCTTTAAAAGAGGGGTTGTTTGCATGCCTTCGGCAAAGTATCAGAGATATTCGTCCAAAGGCATAACTTTGAAGTTTAACGCATTCGAAATGAATAGGACGCGAAAGTTGGAAGTATGTATACGATGCTGACATGATTCGCTGTTGCGTCGAGCAGAAGTTGCTGAACGCCACCCGTTAAATGCTCGTAGCGTTTAGCAGGTCCGTTTGCATCTCGGCGCAGCGTCTTGTTTGACATTCGATGTGCAATCCTCCGCGGGCGTTTCCGCTGTGAACGGTTCTGAATTCCTTCGACATATGAAACGCGAAAGTCGGCAGCGCCTGATTCCTCGAATCAATTTGTTGCGCAACAGATTTCGCCACTTTGGCGGTATGGTGATTAGAGATAAAAACGATGGCCCAAATTGCATGTGGGGTCGCTTTCGGTGGCCGCTGCTGGATAAATCAGGCAAACGGCTGCCGCAGCGCGTTTAAACCATAAGCAAGGGTTATCATATTGGGCGAATAAAAGGCGGTTTACTGCCGCCAAGGCAACCAACGTCGCGAATAGAGGAGTTCTTCGTGGCACAACCTAGAAATCGCGTCGGGGGGGGTCGCTCACTCGAGAGCAATTCCTTCTTCGAGAAATGCGCATCGTCGCCGACTTGCGCACGCAAGGTGAACCTGACGACGAAATAATCCAGCGCGTTAAGCGCGAAAACCTGTTTCAATATGGCACGGAACGCATGCTGGCCGATCGCGCCCGTGCGTGTCTGCAGCGCCTTGATGCCCTCGAAAATGCCGACGCATCGCCCGAGTCGCGCGAAGCCGCCGCTCGTCTTACCGAACTGATTGCCCATGGCGCGCCCGAAGCTGCCGGGCAGGCGAACCTCTATGCCATGATTCGCCGATACGAGTTGATGCGCGCATTCATAGGCATCGAAATCGCCGATCGCCTGGCGTGTCTTGATTACACGTTCACGCGCGTTGACATGAATGCGTTTTTTACGCGCTACCAATTGGAAAATGCAGAAGCTGCCACATGGAGCGATGCGACGGTCTATCGCATTAAATCGACGCTTGCGAGCTGCCTGATAAACGTTAGCATGCTCGATTCTACGAAGGGCGGCCATCTTTCGCCGCTCATGCTCGACTTTGAAGTTGAATCGGCCATGAAAGAAAACGGCGATGCCGATATCGCCGCCGCGCTCTCGGGATTGGGGGCGATGTAGATGGCCCCCCCAGTCGGAAACGACATACGATGTGCTCCAAGCGCATTCTAAGGCCGCGCGCACTCGGGTCGATTTCGACCATCGCTGCAAGGTGCTGCGCGCACGCCTTTGCGAACAAGATTTCCTGGAAAACAAAGGCCTGGGCAACGAAATAGGCTTTTTCACGTTCTGCTACGACGCGTCGCTCGAGCTTGAAATGCGTGCGTTCGTGGCCGATCTTCAGGCCGACGCCGCAAAAGGTGCTCTGCCGTGCAACCTCATCGTGAAAAACCTTTATGACGCATTCCTCGGCATTCTCGAGAAAAAGCGCATTCTGGCCGCCGTTCCTAAACAGGAACTCAAACACGGCTGCGACCACCAGCTCAAACAACTCAGCAAAATCGCCACGCCTGAAGCGTTTGCCGCCGCGCTCGACTATGAGCCGCACAAGCCCGGCGACGTGCTGCTGCTTACGGGCGTTGGCGAGGTATACCCATTGCTTCGTGTGCATACCTTACTCGACAACATGCACGTTGGCTTCAGTGACATCCCCGTGATCGTGGCCTATCCAGGTCGCTTTGATGGGCGCTCTTTCAACCTGTTCAATAAGCTAGGCGACGGCAACTATTACCGCGCCTTCGATATCGCATAGGAGGCTTGCGGTGATTATTCGCGACATGTTTGAGAAAGACATCAACCGTTCTATCAACGGCGTCATCAAAGTTTCCCAAGACGACGAACGCTCCATTAAACAGGAGCTTTCCGAATACGTGGTCACGCGCGAGCTGCAGGGGCATTTCGCACATTTCTTCGAAAGCTATTCCCGCGCCCTCGACGTGCCCACCGATAAAATCGGCGTGTGGATTTCGGGCTTCTTTGGCAGTGGTAAATCGCACTTCTTGAAGATGCTGTCGTACCTGTTGTCGAACAAGGTAGTAGACGGCAGGCCCTCTATCGACTATTTCAAAGGCAAAATCAAAGACGAAATGGTGTATGCCAGCATGTGTCGTTGCGCCGAAGTGCCTACGGAAGCCATTTTGTTCAACGTTGACAACAAAGGCGCCCACTGGAAAAGCGGCGATACGGCGCGTACGGCGCTGCTGCGCGCATTCGAGCGTGTGTTCTATGAGAACTGCGGCTTTTTCGGCGAAGATTTGCGTTTGGCCAAACTCGAGGCGTTTATCGACGAGCAGGGCAAAACTCAGCAGTTCCGCGATGCGTTCGAGCGAATCAATGGCGGCGCGTGGGTGGAATCGCGTGATGCGTACAGCTATTACAGAGACGATATCGTTGAAGTGTTGCAGCAAGTGCTTGGATGGAGCGAGCAAGCCGCTTCAAGCTGGTTCGATGGCGAAGAAGACGACGTTATCGCCATTGACACGTTTGCCAAGCAGGTCAATGATTATTGCGAAGCGCGCGCGGCTGAGCACGGCGGCCAGTTCCGCCTGCTGTTCATGGCCGACGAAGTGGGGCAGTTCATCGGCGACGACCAAAGCCTTATGCTAAACCTGCAGACCGTTGTCGAAGAATTCGGCTCGCGTTGCGGCGGCCGCGTGTGGGTGATGGTCACGAGCCAAGAGGCTATCGACGAAGTCGCGCTTATTGTTGGCGACGATTTCTCGAAGATTCAAGGCCGCTTCAACACGCGCCTTTCGCTTTCGAGTTCGAGCGTCGATGAGGTTATCAAGCGCCGCGTGCTCGAGAAAACCGAGCCGGCCGAGCTTACGCTTTCGCGGGAATACGCACAGCAAAGCGCCGTGCTGAAGAACCTGTTCACATTTGAAGAATCGCGTGGCGATTTGGTCGGCTATGCCTCGCAGGCCGATTTCACAGAAAGCTACCCGTTTGTGAACTATCAGTTCAAGGTGCTGCCCGACGTGATGACCGAAATACGCAAGCATGGCGTGAAGGCTGCGCATATGTCAACCGGCGAACGCAGCATGCTTTCGGCGTTCCAGGAATCGGCGCAGGCGGTGCAAGGCGAAGACACCACCACGCTTGTGCCGTTCTGGCGTTTCTTCGACACCATTTCGAAAGACCTTGACCACGGCATTATTCAGGTGATTGTTCGCGCGGGTGAAGCCGCCGAAGCTGGGCGTGGCCTTATGCCCGAAGACGTGCGCCTGCTCAAGCTGCTCTACCTTATTCGATACATCAACTACATCAAGGCCACAGTGAACAACCTCACCATTTTGATGACCGACGATATGGGTGTTGACAAGGTTGCCCTGCGCGAACAGGTGAAGGCGTCGCTCGACCGCCTGGTTCGCGAGAACTACGTGGCGCGCCAGGGCGATGCGTACAACTTCCTCACCGACGAAGAGCAAGAAATTGCTCGCGAAATCGCCGAAACCCAGGTCGATTCGGCCGAGGTAATAGAGGCAATTAAAAAGGCGCTGTTCGCGGGCATCTATACGCAAACCGCGCTGAACTGCGGTTCAAACAATTTCCCCATCGACCGTTGTGTGGACGATTCCATGTACGGCAATGCTCAAAACGGCATGAAGCTCAACGTGCTCACGCTGGCGAACGATCTTTCGCAGGCCAGCGAAAACGAGCTGGTTGCGCGCTCGAGCGGCCAAGCCATTGTGGTGCTCGATAACGACAAAGACTATTACGACGTGTTGTTGGACGTGGCCAAAGTGCGTAAATACACGCGCTCGAAAATCATCGCGCAACTGCCGCCTTCTACGCAAGACATCATAAAAGGCAAACAGAACCAAGCGCGCTTCGACGAGAAGGAAGCCACCAGACTTTTGGAAGACGCCGTGGCAAATGCGACGTGCTACGTCAACGGAAGCGTGGCGACGGCGCGTGCGACGAACGCGAAGGCCGTTTTCGACGAAGTGCTCGGCAAGCTTGCCGAATCGGTGTACAGCAAGGCGGCATATATCACCGCTCCCGTCAAAAGCGACGGTGACATCGTGCGTATTCTGCGCGGCCAGGCTGAACAAGGCATTGAAGGCATGGGCGGCGCCAACGAACAGGCGTGCAAAGAAATAGCCGACCATTTGGCGGTGCAAGATCGCATTCATCAGGCGTCCACCATGGAAGATGTGCAACGCAAGTTCCAGGGCGCCCCGTATGGCTGGCGAGAAATCGACGTGGCCGCAACGGTGGCGCGTCTGGTGGCCTCGCAAGATGCCACGGTGGTCTACGCGGGGCAAATTGTTGCCGCCGACGACCGTCGCATGCTCGATTGCCTACGCAACCGCCGCGAAGTCGCGAAGGCTCAAATCAAGCGTCGCGTGAAACTGAATGAACGGCTTCTGAAGGATTGCCGCGACATTCTGTCTGAGTTCACGGGTGCGCGTGATATTCCCGCCGACGAAGACGGCTTGGTGCGCCGCGTGAAAAGCGAACTGGCGGAAGCCATCTGGCAATGCCAGCAGCTTTTGCGCACGCACTATTCGGGCATGCCGGCATACCCGTATCCCTATAAGCAAGCGGTAGAAGATGGCGTGCATGTGCTGATGCAGGTGCAACAGCAGCAAAACGACCCCGAGGCGTTGCTGCGCGCATTCCAGAAAGCCGAAGATGATCTTTTGAATTTCGCCGAGGCGAAGGGAGACGTTGACGCGTTCTTCCCCAATCAGCAGCGTCTGTTCGACGAATCGGCCAAACTGTTGGCGAGCATTGCCGAAGAGGGCGACAGCATGGAAGTTGATGGCGACGCCCAAGACGCCATTGCCCAGGTGAAGGCCATTCTCCAATCGCCCAAGCCGGCGATTCCGCAGCTCAATAATTTGAACAATCGCATTCGCAATGCGCACGACAAAGTGGTGGCGGCGCATCGGACGGAATTCCTTGATGCGCTCGATCGCGAAATTCGTGGCTTGGAGTGCTATGCGGCCGAACAAGCCGAGCAGCCCGAAGCGGCAAAGGCCGCCTTCCTGAAAGCACAGGTAGCGCTCGAGGGTTTGAAAACGCAGGCTCATGCCAAAAAGACGGCCCAGGCGATTGACGCTTTGCGTTTCCAGCTCGAGCAGAAGGCGAGCGAAGCTCAGCGCTCAATTGACGCTGCGGTGGAAGCGGCGAAAGCGAAGGCTGCGCGCGAGATATCGGTTCCTCATGAAACCACGAGTGGCGAAATCGTGAACAACGTCTATCGGAAGTCTCAGGTGGCGCCTGTGCCAAAGCGTCGCATGAAGGAAATTCGGCGTGTTGACGTGCTTCCGCGCAAAACCTTGGAATCGCGTGCCGAGGTCGACGCGTACGTTGAGGCGTTGCGCGCGAATTTGCTGAAAAATCTGGATGGCAACGATGCCATTCGCTTGAGCTAATCGGGAGAGCGCCATGAACGATTCTGCCATCAAAACATTTTGCGTACAGGCTCGTGAAAAGCTCGAGCAAGGCGTCGAACTGCGCATGCAAAAATACGGCATCGCCGCCGAGGGCGTGCCTAATGCTGCCGCCGATGCTGTGGGCGCGCTGCCGCTTTCGCCCGTCGAGCGTGAGCAACGCGCCGAATTGCTTCAGCTGCAAACCAAGCTGGGCGAGGGCGATACGGCCCATGGCAACGCCCGTTTGAAGGAGCGCGCGGCATACACGTGGTTCAACCGCATGGTGGCGATTCGCTTCATGGAACTGCGCGATTTTCTGCCTAGCCGCGTGCGCATGTTCAGCAGGCCCGATGGAAGCTTCGGGTCGCAGGCCGTTGATGAAGCGCTCGATCTGGAAATCGAGGGGCTTGATGCTGCGCGCGTGCTGCAGCTGAAGCAGGCGAGCGACGACGAGGCGTTGTTCCGCTATTTGTTCTTGGCGCAATGCCAAGAACTCGCGAGCTGCATTCCCAATGTATTCGAGCCGGTGGATTCGGCCTTGGAGCTGCTTTTGCCCGACAAGCTTATGGCGCGCGACGGTGTGGCGCAAGCCATGGTGGAAGACATTCCCGAAGAGGACTGGCTCACCCATGTGGAAATTCTGGGTTGGATGTACCAGTACTACAATTCGCAGGCAAAAGACGACTTCTTTAAGTCGAAGGCGAAGGCGACCGCCGACACGTTGCCTGTGGCAACGCAGCTGTTCACGCCTGAATGGATTGTGCGCTACATGGTGGAGAATTCGCTTGGGCGTCTGTGGATGCTGAACAACCCGCAAAGCGGTCTGCGTGAGCGCATGGAATACTATATTGAGCCCGATGCCGAACATGAAGACTTCATTCGCATAAACGGGCCCGAGGAAATAACGTTGTGCGACCCGGCGTGCGGTTCGGGCCATATTTTGGTGTACGCGTTCGATTTGCTGTTCGCCATGTATGAAGAGCGCGGCTATCGTGAGCGCGAGATTCCGCAGCTCATTTTGCAGAACAACCTTACCGGTTTGGAAATTGACCCTCGTGCGGCGCAAATCGCGAGCCTGGCGCTTGCCATGTGCGCTCGCGAGCACGATCGTCGTTTCTTTGGCAGGGGCGTGCAGGCCAACATTAACGTTGTGGCGCCGGTGCATATCGAAGCCGAAGAGCTGCCTGCGACAGCGCCGCTGCTGGACCAGCCGCAGTTGATGGATGCTTTGGCACATTTGGACGAAATCGGCAGCCTTTTGAACCCGACTGAGGCCGAGCTTGCGGCTGTGGGTGCGACGGCCGAGCAGCTCGCGCAGATGACAGCGAACGATATGTTTGCGGCAAGCGTGGCAGAAAAGCTGCAGCAAGCAAAAGCGACCTGCGAGCTTTTGGCAAAACGATACACCTGCGTAGTGGCTAATCCGCCTTACATGGGTAGCAGCAGCTTCAGCCCCTTCATGTCCAGGTGGGTTAAGGAGAACTATTCCGATGTGAAGAGCGATCTATTCTCGTCATTCATCGTTCGGATTATGGGTCTTGCCAATGATCATGGTGAGTGCGGCATTATGTGCCCGTTCGTTTGGATGTTCATCGGTAGCTACGAGAAGCTCCGTAACGAGATTATCGACAATAGAACGTTTACCTCGTTGATTCAGCTCGAGTACTCTGGCTTCGCTGGCGCGACTGTGCCCATCTGTACCTACACGTTCCACAACTCATTCATCAAGGGCTACAAGGGCGGCTATGTGCGCCTTTCGGACTTCGTTGGTACTGCTGTCCAGGCCCCCAAGGCCCTCGAGGCGATCCGAAACCCCGACTGCGGCTGGTTCTACCGCCGCGACGCCGAGACCTTCAAGCAGATCCCCGGCACCCCCATCGCCTACTGGGCCAGCGACGCACTTCGGGCCGCATTCGATTGTGGGGATTCTCTAGGTTCCCTTGGCAGAACTTCGAAGGGTTTAATTACGGGTGATAACGATTTCTCACTTCGTATGTGGTGGGAAGGAAATGATAGCGATTTCGATTTGGATTGTTCGTCAATTGACGATGCGAGCATATCAGAATGCCACTGGTTTCCATGCAATAAAGGTGGCATATACAGAAAATGGTATGGAAATCACGACTATATGATTCGCTGGGTGAATGATGGCGAGAACGTTTTTACTCATGCGCGAGAGACGGGCCATCATTCTCAGGACTATGATTCGTCCTTAAAATTTAAGCCCAACATTTCTTGGTCTGACATTACTTCTGGCGCACCGTCTTTCAGGTACAGGAATCATGAACTTTCCGACCATAAGGGTATGCCTTTTTTTCCGAAAACAAGAAGCTTGAATTTCTATATCGGACTACTTAATTCATCGGTAGTTAAGTCTTTGCTGACGTTTCTTAGTCCGACGCTTTCTTTGAATATCGGGGAGCTCGAGAGAATTCCTGTGGTGGGATTAGAAGATTGTGTCGTCGCTGCAGTCGAAATTATTTCATGCGACTGTATATCTGTTTCCAAGTCCGACTGGGACTCGTTTGAAACCTCCTGGGATTTCAAACGTCACCCTCTGGTATAGGTGATGTTTATGTCTAAAAGCGGCAAATCTTTCAACGAAAATTATCGCCACGAATGCGAAACCGAGCTGGTGGAGATTCCCTCTGTAGGTATGAATCAGCTATTTGATTCGTCGTTCAGCATGAATGAGCTTGCGGAAGTATTCGATTTCTATCTTGTCCATACTCCGGTAAAACGCGACGAAAAGGCGAAAGATGGCAACAATCGATGGCTCGGAGATTATGGATGGAAGGGAGGAGCGGAGCTGTCGAAGCTTGAATCGAGTTTGCTCAAGACGTCTGGAATCTCCTCATTCGTTATATTGAAAAGCGATTGCATTGATTCGACCCTCGCAGCAATGAAGCTCACTGGCAAAATATGCCCATCATGTCCCCGTGCCGTTTTCAAGCTTAATTGCAAGATTAACCTGAAAGAAGATGGAGGGGTTAATGTGACCCCATCCGAATCGCGTCTTGCCTGTGTGTTCCGTCATATTCGAAACGCGATGGCTCACGGTCAGATTTACGGCTTGGGCAATCAGATGATTTACATGTTCGATAAAGACGATGATGGAAAAAATAGTGCAGCATTGGTAATCAAGCAAAAGACTCTTTTTGACTGGATACGAGTTGTTGATAAGAATGGCGCATTCTATTCAGACGGTGCGAATGGCAGGGAATAGAATATGCCTTGGCCAGACATCCGACTGAGTTGCAAGCATAATAGGAGTGTGGGAGGAAATCCCTCGACTCTCGGGCAGTCCTCCATTGCGGAATGCTGTCTAGTATTTACCGTGGATAGCGATAGCCTGCAAAAAAAATCCAATGGTTCGGTTGGGATTTTATTTAATTTGCTTCTTCCTGATTTTTCGAAGATGGTTCTTCTTGAAGTCGCGATAAGTGCCAAAGAAGAACTTCTCGGCGTTTCCTTGTTCGGATTTCTCGTATTTAATTGCGGCCAGCTCGAGCTCACATATGTAATCGGCAACTTGTTGAAGCCTGAAGTCTTTAGGGCTGCAATTCCGGTAAACAACGACCTGGGTACCCAATGCATATTCGAATGCCGTATGCAGTGTGGACTTTACGGCTTCTTGCCCATCGTCGTAGTAAAGCTTAATGGCATCGAATGCCTGGAGCACGCTAAGCCTTTCCGAAAGGAAGGCGACGAGGTCTTGCTGCATTTTGCTGAACATTGCGGCGTCGGTACTGAATTGGTTTCTTTGGTACGCGAATGTGAAGTACTCGATGGGGCATTTAAGTGCGAAGGTGCCGAAGCATGTCAAGAGTCGCATCCTCGTCTGGATTGGCATGTTCCTATAAGCGTCGTTTCCTCTCATGAGGGGATTCATGTGCAGCGGAATATTTGGAAGGTTGCGATCCCTGAGAACTTGCTCGTACCGAGCAATCTCTTGCTGGATGGATATGGACTGCCTATGGAAAACGAGGGTGATGAGGTAGTGTTTGGCGTTCTCGCCTCCGTAGTTACCGGATTCATCAACGAAAACGGAAAGCTCCTTCATGGTGCAGCCTCTCCTAAAACAAGAAATGCCGGGGGGATCCCCCGGCCCTTGACTGCCTTCCATAAAGGAACGCAAAACTTTTATACCACAGGCTGGGGTACTTTTTCAAGGTGTAATTATAGCAAACACATGTTCGTTTCACAATGTATAACCGCAGGTAGATTGCTTGGAAAGGTGGCGTAAATGGCAACGCTTCTTGCAGATAAATATGAGGCCCGCAAGGCCGAGGTGAACGAGCGATTTGAACAGCTTCGCGCAAACGAGGAAGAGCTCAATCGCATTTTCGCTGAGATTTACAACATGGTGGGCGAGGTGCCTATCGAGGTGGAGGACAAATACGTGTCGGTGGCGCGCATCTTCGACACGGCGGAGGAGATTCCCGAATCGTATAAGGGCAACAAGTACGTGCGCACCAAGCGCGACGAAATCACGAGCCTCATGAGCTACGCGGTCGGCTGCATGTTCGGGCGCTATTCGCTCGATGTGGACGGCTTGGTGCTTGCCGACCAGGGCGACACGTTAGCCAACTACGTGGCCAAAATGCCCGATGCGAATAGCATTTCGTTTATGCCCGACGAAGACAACGTGCTGCCCGTATGCGACGACGAGTATTTCGAAGACGACATCGTGGGTCGCTTCGTAGAATTCATGCGCGTGGTTTATGGCTCTGAAACGCTCGAGGAAAACTTGCGCTTCATCGCTGACGCATTGGGCGGTAAAGGCACGTCGCGCCAGGTGATTCGCGCGTATTATCTGAAAGATTTCTTCAGCGACCACTGTCAAACCTACAAGAAGTGCCCCATCTATTGGCTGTTCGATTCAGGCAAGAAGAACGGCTTCAAAGCGCTGGTGTACATGCATCGCTATCAGCCCGACCTGCTGGCACGTGTGCGTACCGATTACGTGTTTGCGCAGCAGGAGCGCTACCGCACGCAAATCGGCTATATCGACGATGCGCTCGCGAGTGCCGAGAAAGGCGAGCGCGTGAAGCTCGAAAAGCAGCGCAAGAAGTTTGTCGACCAGCTGGAAGAGACCGCGAAATTCGAGGAGAAGCTGCACCACTTGGCCGACCAAATGATCGCCATCGATTTAGACGACGGCGTGAAAGTGAACTACGCGAAGTTCCAAGATGTGCTGGCGAAGATCAAATAGACAAGTGCCTTTCGTCGAAGCGAATGTGAAAGTGATGGAATAGATGGCTCAAATTGATATACAGGCACAGCTCAAGGCTAAGTTCGCGCAACCTTTGGCGCCTGACGCCGCGCGGCGCATTGTGGTGTGGAACGACCCTTCGGGCGAGTTCGAGGGCTCATTCGATTCATTGGTCGAAAACGGCTTCGACGATGCGGGTGCAACCGATGGCGTGATGCCTGCGCGCGAGGGCTTTGCGCGCGCCGTGCGGTTTGTGAAGGCATACGACGGCGTGATGTTTGAAACCAAGCGCCTTATCGCGCGCGGCGACACCGAAAACGACCTGTTGGTGTATCGCCAGCGTGCCCGAGGCGATATCGAGGGCGACTGGCTTGCCGATGTTGAACTGTATGCCGATCATTTCCAGGCAGATTTTCTATCTATTCTGGCCGACGAACTCAATGCTGCCGATGCAAGCGACGTGCGCGCGGCGCTTTCGACGTATCGCTCGTTTTTCGCAGCGAAAACTCGTTGC
>OLPB01000328.1_pt1 | contig 30061 bp, 26 predicted proteins | sample 1672001 | NCBI WGS metagenome assembly OLPB01 (sample SAMEA3136635, study PRJEB25190) | human gut metagenome | biome: human gut; feature: human-associated habitat; material: faeces | place: Austria | collected 2013 | reverse complement strand
CATCTAATGCCAGAAGTTTCTGATACTGTTTTAATATTGCATTCTTAGGTTCTTTAAGAATATCAACCAGCATTTCCTTTGTCAAAGCGTTTAATGTGAAAATGATTGGCAATCTTCCAATAAATTCCGGAATCATTCCAAACTTTCTGATATCTTCTACTGTTACATTCTGTAAAAGATTCTTTTCGTGATCATATTTATCTTTTAATTCCGCATGGAATCCAATAGAAGAATGCTGCGTCATTCTTTCTTTGATAATATCTTCTAATCCTGGGAAGGCACCTCCACAGATAAAAAGAATATTTCTTGTATTCATAACCGCCGTTGGAACCATTGCATTTTTAGAACTTGCTCCTACTGGTACTTCTACCTCACTACCTTCTAAAAGCTTTAACAGACCCTGCTGTACAGATTCTCCACTTACATCGCGGCTTGTCGTATTCTTTTTCTTTGCAATCTTATCAATCTCATCAATGAAAATAATACCTGTTTCTGCTCTTTCTACATCGTTATCCGCATTCGCAAGCAGCTTTGAGAGTACACTCTCCACATCGTCTCCGATATAACCTGCTTCAGTAAGAGAAGTGGCATCACAGATTGCCAGAGGTACATTTAACAGCCTCGCCAGTGTTTTTACCAGATGCGTTTTACCGGAACCAGTTGGTCCGATCATCAGCATATTGGACTTATCAATCTCGATTTCATCCATAGTATTTGTAATTACACGTTTATAATGGTTATATACTGCCACAGACATTACTTTTTTTGCATAGTCCTGTCCAATCACATACTCGTCAAGCTGCGCTTTGATCTGATGCGGAGCAGGAATATTCTTTAATGTAAGCTTTGGTTCTTCTTTTTTATTTTTCTTCTTTTTCTTTTTTGCTTTCTTTGTTTTTGGTTTCTGATTGGAAAGGTTTCCTGATAATAACTCCCCAAGATTCATATCCTTTAAGTTGTTAAAATCCATATTGGAAAGGTCAAGGAACTGAATACCATTCCCTCCTCCAAAGCCGGAATTAAAAGAATCAAAGGACTTCTGCATACAGTCAGAACAAATGCTTAAGCCTGTTGGCATATGAATAAGCTTTGCTCCCTGCGATTCTGTACGATGACAGACACAACAGGAATCCATCTTCTTTTTGGAATCGTCATCCTCATCATCGTCCTCGTCATCTTCTTCTACTTCATAGTCCTCGTCGTCAATTTCTTCCGCATTGTCATCTTCAACCATATCCTGCTCTTCTTTTTCATTGAAAATAATTTGTGTTAGAGCATCCTCTAATACCAGTTCTTCCTGGTTTCTTGTATTTTCTTTCTTCATTTCTCTATCTCTTTCTATCTCCCGTAGTTACTGACTCTGCCTTCTGCTTTTTAAGATTGCCTCTCCAAGCAGCATATCTTCCGGTGTGGTAATCTTTATATTTTCATAACTTCCTTTTATCATGCGGACACCACGAATACCATATGTTTCCATCACCATGCCATCATCCGTTACAGAATCATCTTTGGCCTCCATCATTTTCCGGTAGGCTTCTTTTATTTCTTTTGTAATAAAACACTGTGGGGTCTGAATCTGCCACATACTGCTTCTTGGTGGTGTAGAAACTGCATAGCAATTATCATCTACGATCTTGATCGTATCTTTTACCGGCATTCCCATAACACAGGACTTATCTTTTTTTACCTGCTCAATACAAAATTCTATTAATTCCGGCGTAATAAATGCCCTGGCTCCATCATGGATCAGAACATAATTCTCTTCCGGGATAACACACAACGCTTCATATACCGAATGATACCGTTCTGCTCCTCCGGTAACAATCTTCTTTACTTTTTTATATGAATATTTATCTAAAATATTCTTCTGTGCGTATTCTACCTCACCTGGAGCGACCACAAGAATAACTTCATCAACAGAACTGTCTTCAAAAGCTTCTAACGCATAGGTAATAACCGGTCGTTCTAAAAGAGTCATATACTGCTTTTGTATATCAGAATGCATACGGCTTCCTTTTCCCGCTGCTAAGACAACTGCTGTCACTTTCTCTTTCATGTACTCCCCTCCTGTACTCTCCTATGTACTTTCGGAATCTTTTTGTGCTTGATTTTGTGAGAAAAACTCCGAGAGTACATTTCTTTATACTCCTGAAATCTTTTTGTACTTGATTATATAAAAAGATTCCTGGTACAGATTCTTAACGTTCTCCAATCTTTAAGTTTGGCTTTGCATTTAAATCCCAGCCATCCCGGATACCTTTCTTATATTCATAATATCCTGCAACACCGATCATCGCTGCATTATCTGTACAAAAAATTGGTGACGGATGGTAAAATTCTAGTCCGTTTTTGCGGCAGGCTTCTTCCATCTGCGCACGAAGAGAAGAGTTTGACGCTACCCCTCCTGCGATTGCAACTTTTTTAATTCCAAGGCGCTTTGCCGCTCCCACTGTATGTTCTGTAAGCACATCTGTTACCGACTGCTGGAAAGAAGCTGCCACATCGGCACGATTCACTTCCTCCCCTTTCATCTGGCACTGGTTTAAATAGTTCAGTACTGCTGATTTTAAACCACTGAAGCTGAAATCATCCGGTGCATCTGTTATTTTAGCTCTTGGAAATGCGATTGCCTTTTTATCGCCTTCTTTTGCAAGCTTATCAATCTTCGGTCCGCCCGGATAGCCAAGCCCAATTGCTCTTGCTACTTTATCGAATGCTTCTCCAGCCGCATCGTCTCTCGTTCTTCCGATAATCTCATACTCTCCGTAATCCTTTACGAGAACCAGGTGTGAATGTCCGCCGGAAGCTACCATACATAAAAACGGCGGCTCTAACTCTTTATGTTCAATATAGTTGGCGCTGATATGGCCTTCGATATGATGCACTCCAACTAATGGTTTCTTTGTCGCATATGCAATTGCTTTTGCTTCGGCAACCCCGACAAGAAGTGCACCGACAAGTCCCGGTCCGTAAGTAACAGCGATGGCATCAATATCCTCTAAAGAAACACCTGCTTCTTTTAATGCTGTTTCAATTACAATATTAATCTTCTCTATATGTTTTCTGGATGCAATTTCCGGTACTACGCCGCCAAATAATGTATGCAGTTTGATCTGCGTATAAATGGTATTTGATAAAACTTCTCTCCCGTTTTTTACAACAGCCGCCGCTGTCTCGTCACAGGAAGTCTCTATTGCCAGAATGAGCACATCCTTTTTATTTTCTTCCATGTTTCTTATTCCTCCTCAAATAACAGAGTCGTACTTTTTCCGTCCTTTCCCGCACTGGTACGGGCAAATATCTTCCGCACTTCTTCAAGATATACTTCCGGTCTTACCAGGGAAGGACTGTAGTGCGTAAGCCACATCTTCTTCACGTCAGCTTTCTTTGCCAGTTCTGCCGCTTCATAAAATGTCATATGTTTATATTCTATTGCTTTTGCTTTCTTCTCCGGCTCACCATACATTCCTTCACAGATAAACAAATCCGCACCTTTTGCATGGTCTACAATAGACGCTGTCGGTCTTGTATCTGTAGTATACGTACATTTAATTCCTTTTCGTGCCGGTCCAAGAACCAGATTACTTGTCAGTATTCTGTCTGGCAATTCAATGGTTTCCCCCTTTTGCAGGCGGTTCCAGTATTGCATTTCTACATTATTCTCTTTTGCTTTATTGATATCAAACTTACCTGCTCTGTCAATCTCTATCGTATATCCATAACAGGTTACATTGTGATTCACACGAAATGCCGTAATCCGGCATCCAGCTGCTTCAATAACTTCTTCTTTTTCTTTTAGCTCACGAAAAACAATCGGAAATGGTAAATCCGGTGCAATTACCCTCAGTGAATTCACTACACGCTCTAATCCTCTTGGTCCTACCATTAATAGCGGCTCTGTTCTCTGTGCATTTCCAAGCGTTAAAAGAAGCCCCGGCAGTCCACTGATATGATCTGCATGATAATGCGTAAAACAGATGACCTCAATCGGCTTAAAACTCCAGCCTTTTTCCTTGATTCCCACCTGTGTTCCTTCACCACAATCTATTAAAATACTGTTTCCATTGTATCTCGCCATCAATGATGTCAGTTTGCGGTATGGCAGCGGCATCATTCCGCCACAACCGAGCAAACACAATTCCAGCATAATCTCCCTCACTTTTCTATAGCAGTTCCGTCTGTTCCTCCACCTTTACCGGAATCCGAAACTGCCCTGTCCATGTATCATAACAGGACTCACATATATGAAATATATGTATTTGTCCATCTTTATTTGAAAAATATCCCCATTCTTTTTTAATGGAAATATAATCTTCTCTTTTGGTACTGTCTGTTGTTTCTATCTTTTTCCCACAGGAATTACAGTATACTTCATACACTTTTTTCTCCATTCTCTTCTCCATAGCCTCCATCTTTTTAAAACTTTTTCTAAATGATTATCCTACAACATTTTTCATATGAAAGTTTCTCTTACATATGGAAGTTCCTCTTAATTATACAGAAAAATGTGCTGAAAAACGTTAGTAACTATTGGTATTTTTAAGATTGCCATAACATAAGTCTGGCATCTTCCTGTGGATGTTCATAATAATTCTTTCTTTTTCCGACTTCTTTAAATCCGGCATGTTTATACAAAGTAATCGCCGCTACATTAGAATCCCGCACTTCAAGATATATACTATAAATTCCCTGCTGTCTCGCCTCGTCTAATAACTGCTGCAGCAGCTTTCTGGCAATTCCTTTCTTCCTGTAAGCGGGAAGTACGGCAACATTGGTGATATCTGCTTCATCTAGAACTACTTTCATCCCGATATAGCCGATAACCTTTGTCTCCTCTTTTGCAAGAAAAGAACAATATCCCTTAGTATGAAACATTTCCTTTAGTGCATCAACTGACCATGGTACCGAAAAACATTCTTTCATCAGAATCTCTGTCTGTTCACAGTCTGTTTCTGCCATTGGACAAATTCTCATTCTTCTAACTTCTTTCCCTTCGCTTCAAGTTCGCGCTCCGCCTGTGACTTTCTCAGATAAATTGGTGCATGGTCACTCGCCGGTTCTGCCTTGCCTTCGTCGTATAATCTCACTGCACGAATGGCAACCGCTCCTGCTCTTTGACGACTTAAATGTGCCGGTGCATAAGAATGTTCTACTGTACAGAATTCCTCAATAATATCTTTGTATACCGGAACACCATCTCCCAGAAAAATAACCTGTTTTCCAAGCTTTTGTCCAAGCTCATTACACTTTTTAATAATGTCTTCTACCGGACCTGCCTCCTGAGCTACAAGTTCTTCAAATTCTGTCCCTCCTGCAAAATGATAGATTCCTGTATAAACCTGCTTTCTTCTGGCATCCATCATCGGACAGATCAGCGCATCTGTCCCATAAAAATTACAGGCGATTCCTTCTAATGTCGGAACAGAAATGATTGGTTTATTAAGCGCAAGACCCAATCCTTTTGCAGTGGCAGAACCAATTCGGAGACCTGTGAAAGAACCCGGACCTGCTGCAACAGCAATAGCGTCCACTTCAGAAAGTTCTGTCTGTGTCATTTTCACAATCTCATCAAGCATAGGTAAAAGTGTTTGTGAGTGTGTCTTTTTGTAATTTAATGTATACTCTGCAACTAAGGTTTCTCCATCTAAAATGGCAACGGAAGCCACCAGTCCAGAGCTGTCTAATGCAAGAAGTTTCATCTATCTTTGCACCTCCTCAACAGTAATCAGACGATAATCAAATCCTTTCGACAAATCTTTATCGATATGGATTTCCGTATATTGTTCCGGGAGCAGTTCCTCAATCAGATTCGCCCACTCGATAAAGCAGACTCCTTCTCCCTCAATATATTCTTCAAAACCAATTTCGTACATTTCTTCCGGGTCACTGATCCGGTATACATCAAAATGATAAAACGGAAGTCTTCCCTCATCATATACCTGCAAAATAGTAAAGGTCGGGCTGCTGACCGGACCTTTTATTTCAAGACCCGCAGCAAATCCCTGTGTAAATACTGTCTTTCCTACTCCTAAATCTCCATAAAGGCAATAGACTTGTCCTGCTGCTGCCTTTTGCCCACATTGTTTTCCCAGTGCAAATGTATCCTCTGCGCTGTTACTTTCTATTCTCATCTTTACCTCTTTTTTACCTCTTTTTCATCTCTTTTATGAAATTCATGATTTCCTCCCGCTGCGTTCCCATTGCCGCACTTGGGATTAAAAATGCATTGTTCTTTCCGGTATAAATCACTGCAACTGACTTGTAAAAGATTAATTTCGTTACTTTTTTCCATTCTACATCAATTGCGTCATCTCCTAATTCCAGATGCAGTCCCCACTCATCAAACATATAGTGAAATTCTTCGTTATAGATTGGATTCAGCTTTTTCGCATTCTTTGCACGAAGATTTGTTGTAAATGGAATCCATATAAGAATAAATAAAGAACAGATCAACGGCATCGTAACACTTCCCTGCTTCTTAATCAACACAGCAAGCGGCCATACGATTGCTAATATCGTTACGATAATCATTAATGGCTGACGATACGTATGACCAAAAAGAAATGCCTTCAATTCCTTTTCTGTTACATTGGCATCAACTCGGAAATGTCTGCCCTGTGGCTCCATCATTTCTTTTTTCGCAAGTTCTTCCGGCTGTTCCTGTACATTCTCTGTTACGATTGTTTCAGAACGCTCCCCATCTTCTGGATTTTGAGCTGTTTTTTCTACACACAGATCTGCATCCTGTATACTTTCTTCTTCTATAATTCCCTCCGGTCTGTCAAGATCAGCAAGGTTCATCTTACTTATTTTTTCAAAGTTTTTCACGCGTTACTCCTCCTGCAATGGCCACAGCGTTACTTGCTGTGGTCAATCTTCATCGTAAGCTGGATTCTCTTTTTATTTAAATCCACACTCATAACCTGCACATCTACAATATCTCCTACGCTGACTACTTCAAGCGGATGCTTAATGTAGCGCTCTGTCATCTGGGAAATATGCACAAGACCGTCCTGATGTACCCCAATATCAACAAATGCTCCAAAGTCGATCACATTACGTACCGTTCCTTTTAAAACCATACCTTCTTTTAAGTCTTTCATTTCAAGAACGTCTGTCCTTAATACAGGCTTTGGCATCTCACTTCTTGGATCTCTTCCCGGCTTCTCCAGTTCTTCTACAATATCATGCAGTGTCATTTCTCCAACGCCAAGACTTTCCGCTGTTGCTTTTTCATTTGTAATCTGAGAGTGAAGAGTACTAAGTCCGCCATTACGAATACTTTCAGAAGTATAACCTAAATCCTTTAACAACTTCGCTGCTGCCTCATAGGATTCTGGATGTACACTTGTATTATCAAGCGGTTCCTCTCCTCCCGGAATCCGTAAGAATCCTGCACACTGTAAAAATGCTTTTGGTCCAAGTTTTGGTACTTTTAAAAGTTCCTTTCTTGTATGGAATCGTCCATTTTCTTCACGATAGGCTACGATATTCTTTGCTACTGCTTTACTGATTCCAGAAACATAAGAAAGTAATGGAACAGAAGCTGTATTAAGATCAACACCTACTTTGTTTACACAGTCTTCTACTACACCATTTAACGCCTCTTCTAAACGCTTCTGGTTCATATCATGCTGATACTGGCCAACACCGATTGCCTTTGGTTCAATCTTTACTAGTTCTGCTAACGGATCTTGTAATCTTCTGGCAATAGATGCGGCACTTCTTTGTCCTACGTCAAATTCCGGAAATTCTTCTGTGGCAAGCTTACTTGCAGAATATACAGAAGCTCCGGCTTCATTTACGATAACATAAGCTACCTTTTCCGGAATCTCTTTAATCAGTTCAGTAATTACCTGTTCTGATTCACGACAGGCAGTACCATTTCCTACGCTGATTACAGAAACATGATACTTCTTGATCATCTCATGCACTGTTTTCTTTGCCTGTTCTACTTTACACTGTGGTGCAGTTGGGTAAACGACAACGGTATCTAATACCTTACCGGTTGGGTCTACAACAGCAAGCTTACAGCCTGTACGGAAAGCCGGGTCCCAGCCAAGAACTGTTCTTCCTTCCATTGGAGGCTGCATAAGAAGCTGTTTTAAGTTCTTTCCAAAAACAGTAATTGCACCTTCCTGTGCTTTTTCCGTCATCTCACTGCGGATATCTCTTTCAATTGCCGGTGCGATCAGACGATTATAAGCATCAAACACTGCTTCTTCCATCAGTGTCTTTGTATTTGGATTGTCCTTTATCATTGTTTTATTCAACGCATTGACAATCTGTGCATCAGGAGCCTCTACCTTAACCGTAAGAAACTTTTCTTTTTCCCCACGATTGATTGCCAGCACACGATACCCTGTAATCTTAGACAGTTCCTCGCTAAAATCATAATACATTTCATAAACAGATTCAGCCTTTTCATCTTTGGCTTTCACTACAAGACGCCCCTGCTTCATCGTACAGTTTCTTATACTCTTGCGATAATCTGCTTTATCTGCGATCATCTCCGCAATAATATCTTTTGCTCCGGCAAGCGCCTCTTTTGCATTAACAACTCCTTTTGCTTCGTCTACAAAGCTCTGTGCTTCTTCTTCCATACTCTTAGAAGTTGCCTGCAAAAGAAGAATGTTCGCCAGTGGCTCTAACCCTTTTTCCTTTGCCTTCGTCGCTCTCGTCTGCTTCTTTGGACGATATGGACGATACAGATCATCTACTGCTACAAGAGTTTCTGCCGCTAAAATCTTTTTCTTTAAATCATCGGTCATCTTGCCCTGTTCTGTGATCGCGTTAATAACCTGCTCTTTCTTTTCTTCTAAATTACGAAGATAAAGAAGGCGCTCATGTAAATTACGAAGAGTCTCATCATTAAGGGCTCCTGTCATCTCTTTACGGTATCTGGCAATAAAAGGAATCGTATTTCCCTCATCAATGAGCTGTACCGCTGCTTTTGCCTGTTCTTCCCTAATCGTAAGCTCCTGCGCCAGTTTCTTTATAATATCCATTAATCTGTCTGCTCCTTATGTCTGTACTTTTTATTTTACGATCTGCTATGCTTTTTGCGGTGTAGTGATCCACCTGAGATATGCATTCATAAATGCATCCAGGTTTCCATCCATCACACTCTGTACATTTCCGGTCTCTTCCCCGGTCCTGTGATCTTTTACCATCGTATATGGCTGCATAACATAAGAACGAATCTGGTTTCCCCAGCCGTTATCGGATACTTCGCCACGTATATCTGATAATTTTTCCCTGTTTTCCTGCTCTTTAATCAGATATAACTTTGCCTTTAACATCTGCATTGCCTTATCTTTATTCTTGTGCTGAGAGCGTTCATTCTGACACTGCACAACAACACCTGTAGGAATATGGGTGATACGGATCGCCGAATCTGTCTTGTTGATATGCTGTCCACCTGCACCACTGGAACGATACGTATCAATACGAATATCTTCGTCCGCAATCTCTACAGATAAATCTTCCTCAATATCCGGCATAACATCACAAGAGGCAAAGGAGGTCTGTCTCTTTCCTGCCGCATTAAATGGAGAAATCCTTACCAGACGATGGACGCCTTTTTCTGACTTAAGATAGCCATAGGCATTCTCTCCATTTACTTCAAAAGTAATGGACTTAATTCCTGCTTCATCTCCATCAAGATAATCAAGAACTTCTGTCTTAAATCCATGACTGTCAGCCCATTTACTGTACATACGATATAGCATACCTGCCCAGTCACAAGACTCTGTTCCACCTGCACCGGCATGAAGCGTTACGATTGCATTATTTTTATCGTATTCACCGGATAACAATGTCTGGATCTTTAGATTATCAAACTCTATTTCAAACTCGCCAAGTAATTCTTCAATCTCTGGAATCACACTGGCATCATTCTCCTCATTCCCAAGCTCGATCATGGTAGAGACATCATCAAGTGTCATCTCCAATGCATGATATGCTGATACCGTATCTTTAAGGTTCTTCAGCTTCTTTGTCACTTCCTGCGCCTTATCCGGATTATTCCAAAAGCCTTCCTCCCGCATCTCGCTTTCCAGTTCTTTAATCTGTTCATGTTTATGGGAAAGTGATAAAGAAAGACCAAGTTCCTTCATCGGTTCTTTATATTGATTTACCGTAAATTTGTATTGTTCTAATTCAACCAATTATAAAACCCTTTCTATTATATGATAATATGATAAAGAAAGGCACAGTGCCTATTCATTCACAGGTGCGTTTCCTGACATCTGCTGCAAAATATTCACTGTGCGAAACTTTTCCTGCCTTAATTTGCAAATCTGCCACAGCAGTTTTTATATTTCTTTCCGCTTCCGCAAGGACAAGGAGCATTACGTCCAATCTTTGCTTCTTTTCTGCGGTAAGGTCCTCTTTCGACAAGCTCATCCTTGTTTGTGCCTGTTGCTCTTGCAACCTGCTTTCTTTCAACTTTCTGCTCAATCTGAACATGCATTAAAGCGCCAACCGTATCATGACGAATGTTCTTTGTCATCTCCTCAAACATCTCATATCCAAGGAACTTGTACTGAACAACCGGATCCTTCTGTGCATAAGACTGAAGTCCGATACTCTCACGAAGCTGATCCATATCATCAATATGGTTCATCCACTTACTGTCAATAACTTTAAGAAGAATAACACGTTCTACTTCACGAATACCATCATTAAAGATTGCTGCATCTTCTTCACCAAGCTCTACACCTTCTTCCGGTACATTCACCTTGGCAAATTCATTAAAGTCTTTCTCTTTCTTATGGTAAATCTTCATCGCCTCATCCTGAAGACGGGAAATGAGAGCTTCTTTATCATTCTTCTCTTTTTCTTCGTCTGTAAGAGTGATTGGCTCTAATGGAATCTTTCTTCTTAAAGATTCATTCAGCTCTACAAGATTCATCTCTTTTAATGGCTGTTCTCCTGCGAGCATATTTACATCGTCAGCAACAACATCCTTGATCATCTTGTAAACAACATCCCGCATACTCTCACCATTTAATACACGGCGTCTTTCTGCGTAGATAACTTCTCTCTGGTCATTATTTACCTGGTCATAATCGAGCAGGTTACGACGAATACCGAAGTTGTTATTCTCAATCTTCTTCTGTGCCTTTTCAATCTGCTTTGTGATCGTCTTATGCTGAATCTCTTCCCCTTCCGGAATCTTTAACGCCTTATATACGCTCATCATACGTTCAGAACCGAACAGACGCATCAGGTCATCTTCAAGAGATAAGTAGAACTTCGATTCACCAGGATCCCCCTGACGACCGGCACGACCACGTAACTGGTTATCGATTCGACGGCTCTCATGTCTTTCTGTACCGATAATCTTTAATCCACCAAGTTCTGCAACTCCATCTTCTAACTTGATATCCGTACCACGACCAGCCATATTCGTTGCGATCGTAACAGCTCCCTTTTCACCAGCATGTGAAATAATCTCTGCCTCTAATTCATGGAACTTCGCATTCAGTACGTTATGCTTAATTCCTCTCTTACTTAATAATTCACTGACTTCTTCTGATGTATCGATATTAATTGTACCAACTAAGACCGGCTGCCCCTTCTTATGAGACTCTACGATATCGTTGATAACTGCATTTAACTTTTCTTTCTTGGTCATGTAAATAGCATCTTCATGATCGATACGGATCATTGGCTTATTCGTAGGAATCTCTACTACGTCCATGCCATAAATATCCATGAACTCTTTATCTTCGGTCATAGCAGTACCAGTCATACCGGCTTTCTTTGTATACTTATTAAAGAAGTTCTGGAATGTGATTGTCGCAAGAGTCTTAGACTCCCTGTTAACCTTTACATGCTCCTTTGCCTCGATTGCCTGATGAAGGCCATCAGAATAGCGACGTCCCGGCATAATACGTCCGGTAAACTCATCAACGATAAGAACTTCGTTATCTTTTACTACGTAATCTCTATCTCGGAACATAAGGTTATGTGCACGAAGAGCAAGAATAATATTATGCTGAATCTCAAGGTTCTCTGCATCCGCAAGGTTCTTGATATGGAAGAACTGCTCTACCTTCTTAACACCCTCTGTTGTAAGCATAACCTGCTTATCTTTCTCGTTAACAAGGAAATCTCCATCTTCCTCGATATCAATACCCATGATGGCATCAATCTTAGAAAGTTCACCATCCGAAGTACCACGCTGCATCTGTCTTGCAAGAACATCACATGCCTTATAAAGATCTGTGGACTTACCACTCTGACCGGAAATGATAAGAGGGGTTCTTGCCTCATCGATCAATACGGAATCGACCTCATCGACAATGGCATAATTCAGTTCTCTTTGTACAAGATCCTTCTTATAAATAACCATGTTGTCACGAAGGTAATCGAAACCTAATTCATTATTCGTAATATAAGTAATATCACAGTTATATGCAGCCTGACGTTCTGCATTATCATAACTGTTCAAAATAACACCAACGCTTAAGCCTAAGAACTGATGAACCTTACCCATCCAGTTCGCATCACGCTTAGCCAGATAATCGTTAACAGTAACGATATGAACACCCTTGCCCTCAAGCGCATTTAAATATGCTGGAAGAGTAGAAACTAAAGTCTTACCTTCACCAGTCTTCATCTCTGCAATACGACCCTGATGTAAAATAATACCACCCATCAGCTGCACACGATAATGCTTCAGATGGATCGTACGGTCTGCTGCCTCTCTTACAACAGCAAATGCTTCCACTAACAGGTCATCAAGAGTCTCCCCTGCTGCCAGACGATCTTTAAATTCCTGTGTTTTGGCACGAAGCTCTTCATCGCTTAATGCCTGCATCTTCTCATCAAGAGCCTCGATCGCATCTACATACTTTTCAATTCTCTTGATTTCTTTCTCACTTTTATTGCCAAAAAGTTTATCAACAAAACTCATCTTTACCTCCTATTTCTATCGTAAATCACTTCCTGACTTACGTATGCCCCCACTGACAGAAGATGGGGTCACACCTCCTGAGTTGGTAATCTTCTTCTAATTTTAAACATACAGATTATATTGTAACATTGATAAGCTCTCTTTTCAAGCTTTAATCCCCTTGATATACAGAAAAAGGGAAGGCAGATAATTATCTGCCTTCTTCCTTCGTTTCTAAATGAATTCATGTATGTTTAAAATTCTGGTTCAATCAAACCATATGTTTTATCTTTTCTCTTATAAACTACATTCACTTCAAAAGTCTCTGCATTACGGAATACAAAGAAACTATGCCCTAACAGCTCCATCTGTACACAGGCTTCCTCAACATCCATCGGCTTAATAGCGAATCTCTTACTCTTTGTAACCGTTACTGTTTCATGATTGTCCACATCTTCTTCCATGAACTCATCATTAAACTTCACTTCGCCCTTACCGTACTTGGAAATCTTCGTCTTATACTTGCGAATCATACGCTCCAGTAAATCTACTGCCATATCAATAGAAACATACATATCTGTACTTGTAGGTTCTACTCTTAAGATCGTTCCCTTCATAGGAATCGTAGCTTCTACTGTCTGATTATCCTTCTGCACGCTTAATGTGACCTGAACTTCTGTCTCTGGAGTGAAAAACTTCTCCAGCTTGCTGAACTTATCGTGTACAGCCTGCTTTAATCCCTCGGAAACCTCCAGATTCTTGCCATAAATAATGTAACGCATACGATCACACTCCTTTTTTCTTATATTATAATTATTATACCAACAATTCTTCATTCTGGCAATGAATTATTTAAAAAAATCACACAAAACAGATGTTTTATATTGACGTGTTTTTTCCAATTTTTCCTTTCGTTTTTCCACTGTGGATATTGTGGATAACTCAGTGGATAAGTCTGTTTTTCAACATTTTTCTGTTTTTTTCTTCGTGGATAACTGCAAAGAGTTATACACCGACACTTTGTTCTTTTTTACATTTTGTAAATTTATGTATATTTCATTGTCTATTATGCACAATTTCCAGCCATTCCTCATAGAAAAATCCGTTTTTAACTGTTTTCTGAAAGTATTCTTTATTATCCGACATTTTACCTAAAGTTTTAGACTTTTCAGTCGAAATCCTCTTACTTTTTCCGAAACAAAAGGCAGAATATTCCTGCAAAAATCGCAAAATCACTCATATTAAAAACCAGATTACTGATTTTCTTCACTGGAAATTCAGGAAAACGAATATAATCTGTCACAGAACCTTTTTTCATTCTGTCTATAAAGTTACTAAGTCCTCCTCCAATAAGTAACGCATAACCAATTCCTGCAATACTCACCCTTCCTTTTTGCCGTTCCTTTCCCAATACGAATGCACAAAAGCAAAGCATGACACCGGATATTCCTTTTAATATCTTTGGATGTGAAGAAAAGATACCACTAGCTGCTCCTTTATTCTCCAGAAATTCAATTCTTGGAGACAGCTTCCTTTTCCATCCATCCTGCATAGCATCTACCGTATTTATTCCCTCTCCAGACTTGGTAAAATGTTCTTTTCGATGCTTTCCTCTAAGAGAACTCCTGAAATATTCCTTTAAAAACTTATCTCCTACAATAATCAACGTTACAATTATGAAATATATCACTTTGATACCTCCTGTGCATATGTTAAATTATACCTCAAAGAAAAGGACTGAGCTACTTTGCCACAACCAAATACTTTTTTATCTGTGCGCGGACTTTCCCATACGTATCACACAAAAAATGGCGAAACCCCTGCGTTAAAAGATATCCACTTCGACCTTTTCACTGGCGAATTTGCAGCGATCATCGGACCTTCCGGCTGTGGAAAATCCACTCTTTTAGAGCTGATTGCCGATCTGATTCCCTTACAAAAAGGAAGCCTTCGTTATCCTTTTTTAAATCAGCCGCCTTCCATCGGCTACATGCTGCAAAAAGACCATTTATTAGAATATAGAACTATATATAAAAATATCATTTTAGGTCTCGAAATACAACACCGTCTTACTGAAAAAAACTTAGAATATGTCCAGAAATTAATGCAGCAATATGACATTGCTGATTTTGCAGATTCTTACCCAAGAGAACTTTCCGGCGGAATGCGCCAGCGCGCTGCCCTCATCCGAACACTTGCCTTAAAACCGGACTTTCTTCTTCTTGACGAACCATTCAGCGCCCTAGATTACCAAACCCGGCTTGAGGTCTCAGATGATATCGCAAAAATCATTCGCCAAAGCGGAGTCACCACCCTTTTAGTCACACATGATCTGTCCGAAGCAATCAGTATCTCCGACCGTATTATTGTACTTGGAAAACGTCCAGGCCACATACGATCAATCATAACAATTGATTTTGGATCAGAACACCAGCTTTCTTCCAAAGAAGCCCGCATTCATCCCCAATTTCAAAATTACTTTAACCAGATATGGAAGGAGCTGAAACATGATGAATGAATCAGCAAACAATCTATCAAAAGAACAACAATTCTATATAAAAAAAACAAGACATCATAAACACCTTGTCCTGTTCTTTCAAATTTTTATATTTGTATTTTTTATTATTTTATGGGAGATATCTTCCCACAACGGAATCATCAATGCCTTTATCTTCAGCAGTCCTTCCCAGATGCTTCTTGCCTGTCAGGAACTATTCCTCACCGGAGACCTCTTAAAACACATTGGCATCACACTTGCAGAGACGTTCGGCAGTTTTTTTCTCGTTGCCTCCATAAGTCTTCTTATTGCCATACTCCTTTGGTGGAATACAACATTAAGTGAGATTTTTGAACCGTACTTTGTGATTTTAAACAGCCTTCCAAAATCAGCAATGGCTCCGATTTTTATCGTATGGCTTGGCAATAACATGAAAACCATTATCATCACCGCCATATCCGTTGCAATCTTTGGAAGCATCTTAAATCTTTTTACCAGCTTTCAGACAACCGACCCAGATAAATTAAAACTGATCTATACCCTGCATGGCAACCGATTTGACTGTCTTACCAAAGTTATTCTTCCGATCAACTTTCCTGCAATCCTTAGTATTTTGAAAGTTGATATCGGACTCTGCCTGATCGGAGTAGTTATTGGAGAATTTCTCGCCGCCAGAAAAGGGCTTGGGTATCTGATCATCTATGGCTCACAGGTCTTTAAAATGGATTGGGTAATGCTCTCTATCGTGCTGCTTTGCCTGATTGCCGCATTACTGTATGGAATACTCAATCGACTGGAAAAACATTTTATTAACTCTTGATTTGTGTAGAAGACGAAAAAAGAAATAATGATACATTCCATCTGCTCTGTAGTCGCTGTAATTAAGATGCTCGTCCGCATCTTAATTACGCTCCCAAGCCGCATCTGGAATGTATCATTATTTCTTTTTTCTGTCTGTTTTAAATCCACAGTTTGGCAACATGGAATGTGCCAGAAGAATATGACTTTCCGGGAAATCAAATCCGAAAGGGCTGACATTCAATTTGTAGAATTGGGTCAAACAGTCGCTGCAATAAAATTTTCTGCTGAATTGTAATGAATTTATGGTAAAGAAAAGAGAATTTTTATAAATATTGCATTTTGTGACTTTGCGCTGTAGAATTTTGACTCTGAAAACTTCGGACTTGTTTTTCCGAAGTTTTCGTTTTTTGAGGCAAAATGGAGCGTTTAGCGCAACGGAACAAAATCAAACTTATAAAAATTCTCTTTTCTTTAGAATACCAACTACAATTCAGCAGAAAACATATTCCTTGTGGAGAATTCCCATTCTCACCAAGTATAGATTTAGGATAGTCAGAAAAAAGAAAAAACAATATATCCCAGATGCGGATGAGCATCTTAAACATAGCGACTACAGAGCAGATGGGATATATTGTTTTTTCTTTTTTCGTCTATACAAAATCTACAACTCAGAATTTTCCAAGAATCAGTACTTTTTTCCCTTCAAAGGCAAAACCATAGTAATAAATCTGTTCCCTATCAATACCTCGTTCTATTAATACATTACTGTACTTTCTTTGTTCTATCTGCGCCAGTGCATTCTCTGCCGCTACTTTCAAGTCACTGTCTTTTGATGGATTATATACTTTAAATTCAAATATAAAAGCTTTATCTGCTTTGTTTATCGGTTCAAGCATAACATCATAACGCCCAAATCCACTTTCCCGATTCGATGAAATGTAATATCGGTCTGCAAGCTCGACAATCAGTCCGAGTACAAAGCCATGATAGAATCTTTCCGGTTCCATCTTTTGCGATGGATGTCGCCCCACATCAAAACTGCTGAACATTTTTATTGAAATCTCATTCATGAACTGATTCATATATTCTATATCATTCATAAATAACGCTTTTATAAAATCACTGTTTGTACCAGCCGTCTTTTTAAACCATCCATGAATCATATTTTGAAACATTCTTTCCACTTCTTTATTCGTAATGGACAGCTCATACTGCTGGTTATCATCTGTCTCATCTTCCGGGCTTCTTTCCACTTTTAAATAACCGGATGCTAATAAAAGACTCCAGATGGCTTGTTCATTATCATCTAATTCCTGAAATACAATCTGCTCATCAAGAATTGTGAAAATATGCTGTCTCAAAAGCAGCGCTTCCATATCGGTTTTTATTTCTTTACTTCCTTCTCTGAGCAGTTTGCTAATCAAGGCATTTGAGCTGGTATTAGCCCAATATAGTTTTATCTTTTTCTCATCTAGAAAATTAGTAATTGACCATGGGTTATAAATATCTTTGCTGCTTCCAAATGTAAAGCCGTCGTACCATTCTTTTATTTTCTGTTTCTGCCTTCCAAGACCGGCTGTGTCTAATGCCTGAAATACTTCCTTTTCTGTGAAACCAAACATTTCTCTATATTTCTCAGAAGTTGTGGTTACTACTGTCAGATTATTCAAATCCGAAAAAATAGATTCTTTGCTCACTCTTGTAATCCCAGTCATAAGCCCTCGTTCCATCGATGAATTCGTCTTAAAAGCTGAATTAAAAATGCCTCGTACAAAAAATGTCATCTGTTCCCAATAATTATGAACATACGCTTCCTGTAATGGCGTGTCATATTCGTCTAACAAAATAATTACTTTCTTTTTGTAATATTGAAACAGATGATATGCCAGCTTCGGAATTGCCATCGCTGCTTCCGCATCTGACATTTCTGTTCCTACTTTTTGAAAATATTCTGTTTCTTTTGGATTTAAAATTCCTTTCTCTAATAAAAAAGAATGTTGCTGATACAATTCTTCCAAAAGCAATAGTATGCTTTCTCTTGCAGATTCGTAAGTAATTCCTTTTACAGATGCAAAGCTTAAAAATATAACCGGATATGTTCCCTGCAGATCTCGATATTTCTTTTCTTTCCAGATAGAAAGATTTTCAAACAGGTCTGAACGTCCTTTATATTTTACTGAAAAAAAACAATGTAATGTACTAAGATTTAATGTCTTTCCAAAGCGTCTGGGGCGTGTTATTAATGTCACACTGTCATTATTCTCCCACCACTCTTTGATAAAAGCAGTTTTATCTATATAAAAACTTTTACTTTTTCGAATACTCTCAAAATCCTGATTTCCAATAGAAATAACTGTTGACATAGAACCCCTCCTTTAATATTTTTCCGGCATATGAATGATCTAAAAATTTAATTTAGCAGAACAATTCACCTTTCCTTCAACATATCAGCCTAAATCTACCTTTAAGTCTCCTTCTTTAATCCAGCCTTTTTTCCTCATAAACTTACCAATTGCCCAGCTTAAAAGAACAGGAAGTACAAAGCAGACTAAAATCATTCCTAACCAGTCAAATGCTCCAACGGCATATCCTTCTGGCATATTCGACCAGCCTGTGATAATCCCGATCGGACCTACTAAGCCCGCGGTTCCCATGCCGGAAGAAATCGCCGCACCGTTATTGCGAAGCTGGAAAATGCATGTGGCAACCGGACCTAAAATCGCGGAGGTAAGTACCGGTGGAATCCACAAGATCGGTTTTCGCATCAGATTCGGCACCTGCAGCATCGACGTCCCAAGCCCCTGTGCTACGAGACCTCCCACTCCATTATCAGGATAGCTGATCACAGCAAAGCCAAGCATATTACAGCAGCATCCTACGGTAGCTGCTCCACCGGCAAGCGCAAGCCCATTCCATACGCCCATAGAGATACTGCCATCTAAAACGCCTGCAAGAACAGCACCGCCACTAATACCAACTGCTGCGCAGATTGCTGCGGAGCTGATTGGAAGAGTAAGTACAACACCGACGACAACAGAAATAATGATTCCCATGAAGAATGGCTGTAAATTCGTTGCCCAGCCGATAAATGTACCAAGGGAATCACAGATTGTTTTGAAAATCGGTGCAAGTACCATGGCGCATCCTACACCGACAATAATTGTTACTGCCGGTGTGACAAGAATATCGATCTTCGTCTCTTTAGAGACAAGCTTACCAACTTCGCAGGCAATAATCGCAACAAACAAAACTGCCAGCGGTCCACCGGAACCGCCTAATGTATTTGTCGCCTGTCCTACCGCACATAAAGAAAATAACACTAGTGGTGGTGCATCTAATGCATAGCCGATCGCCGCTGCCATAGCAACTCCTGTTACCATGGTCGCATAATTACCAATCTGCCATAAAATCCAGCAAAAATGATTCCATGTACTAAGTCCTGCGACCTTTGCCGCTAACTCTCCCGTATCTGTCACTGATGCCAATGCTGCCATCAGACCTGTTGTGCCGACATTCTCTGCTAATGTCTTAATGATCGTCCCGATCAAGAGAGATGCAAATAATCCAAGAGCCATCGCTCCCATCGCATCAATTGCATATCTCTTAAAAGAAATCTCTACATTTTTCCTTTTTAGAAAGCTCTGCTTTCCTACACTTTGTTCTGTGTTGTTCTGCTTCTTCATCTTTCTCTTTTTTCTTTCTCTTTCTTTTTATTTCTTTTTATTTTCACTATCTAAAGCCGATCTTGAAATTCTTTAAAAACCTTATGGAATCTGACGAGATTTAAAAAAAATCTATACGGCTCCAAACAGTTACATTCTATAATACTCTTCACAGAAACGCAATGTTATTTTCGTAAATTTTTTACAGTGTAATACCTGTTCATGCGTATTTAAAAAGTGCTGGACATATGGCATAGAAAAAAGGAGAGACAGCAATGTCTCCTCTTTCATAGCAACATTGCTGTCTCCTCTTTTTGTCATAAAGGCAAATTATAAAAACTTTTATTTATATCATCGGATTACTTCTTTACAAACTTACATCTGTCAAGTCCATAATCAGATAACATCTTTTTGTAGGCTTTGTATTTACGTTTTGGTACATAAACCTTTGCGTGCTTCACTTCAATAAACACATGTGGTTTTCTTAACTGTTTTAACTTTGTACCTCTAAACACAATCTTTTCGAGCTTTTTATTCAGACAGAATGCGTGAGCTCCCATGAAGGAAACATTCTTTCCGATCGTAAGCTTCTTCACATTCGGACATGCATAGAATGCTTTATGTCTGATCTTTCTTACAGAATCCGGAATCACAATATTTCTGATCTTCTTATTCTTGATAAAAGCTCTCGTTCCAACGGAAGTTACATTGTACTTAATTCCATTCCATGCCACGCTCTTTGGAATAGAGACTTTCTTCGCACTGCGGCCTTTTACAAATCCGATCACTTCCACTTCTCCGCTTCCGTCAACCATTGTGTTTGTCACTTTATATCTGTAAATACCATTTGTGATCACATCACCTTTTCGCAGTCCGACAAGCAGATTACAAGACGCGCTCTTACCACTTTCTGTTGTAACTGTAATCGCAAGCTTACCTGGTGCGATTGCCTTTACATTACCATTCTGGTCAACTGCTGCCATAGCAGGCTGTGAACTCTTCCAGCTTAACCAATCTGTGCTGTTTTCCGGTGACAGATATGCTATAAGCTGTTCTCTGGCATTAGGAGAAAGGACGATACTATTTTTATTGAGTCTTACTCCAGTTGCCGGAATCTTATTACTTACTATGATCTTTCCTGCCGGTTCATCCATATACGTATCTGTAATTGCATATTTCACTGTATAGGTCACGTCTGCTTTTCCACCGATATTGGAAGGGACATCCAAGGTCGCTTTCTGTGTGCCGGCATTACCTTTCGTATCTTTTTCATCAATCAGCTTACCGGATGCATCAAACAGACCAACCTTCATAGCGTTTTCAAGACATTTACCTTCCAGTACCACTTCATTCTTTCCTGCGGTAGCAATCATTCTTTCCGTTACGTTTACTGACTTTACTTTCGGTCCTACCCAGACTTTTACACTGGAAACAATATCCTGGCCATTCTCATCCTGCACTGTAGTTGTCGTACTGCTATTTACTGCCATTGCAGAGATCGTAATGTATCCATATTTATTACTGGTCTTTAAAATATTCTTTGCTGTATCTAACTTACAATCTGTTCCATTCGCATCCAATGAATATGCAATCTTTGCCGGATAAGCCTTTAATTCTTCTTCACTGTACGCTTCTTCTAAATCATCGTAACAAATTGCTTTTAATGTTTTTACATCTAACACAGTGTTAAATGCAATAGCTTCAGGAACATCTTCTAATACGATTTTCTGAAGTGAACGCACTCTTGGTACTTTCAATTCTAAAGCGTTACTTATGACTTCTTTATTTAGTCGATTCGTTGCTTGAACAGTAATATTGGCCTTCTTACCGGCTTCTACCGCAGCAATTATATTATTTCTATCAAATCGAAATGCCTTTTCATTATCAGAATTCCATGTAAGCGGTACACCGTTTAGATTATAGTCTTCTTCGTACTGATCCAGTCCCTTTACGATAAAATACTCGGAAACATAAGCATTCTCTCCATTTTTCAATGTAGCATCTGCATCTTTTTGCTCCAGTTTTAATGTATCAAGAACTGGTTTTTGTCTCACATTTAAAGTAAACTGCGCTGCCAGTGCTTTCTCACCATTTACATTTGTAAATGTTCCCTTTAAAATAACATTTCCAGTTTCACCATAATCTACAGTTCCCTCTGTTACTGACAGATTCTTTGCTTTCGAATCAAAAGATACCTGTGCACTCTTAATCGTTCCCTTATCCGTCAGTTCCCATGTAATACTATCGACTTCTTTTGCAGAAAGTTCGTAAGAATCTCCATTCTGGTCTTTGGCAGTAAAATTCACCTTAGAAAGATCATAAACTTCGCCTTCTCTTACTACTGCAGAATCTCCGGTATATAATTCCTTTACATATGGTTTAGCGATAACATTAAAGTTGATGGTGTTCGATTCAACCATGTTTTCCCCTTCACCTACAGCGAGCTGTAATGTATCAGAACCTTTTACAAGCCCAAGCAGTGTATCCGCAGTTACGGCAGAATACTTTCCACCGGTAATCCATCGGTACGTTTCCTTTGTCCAGTCATAAGACTCACCATACTGGTCAAGCGCTGTTACTGTTACATCCTTCTTCAAATCACTTTCATAAGCACTTCCAATACCTATACCATTCGTTTCAAGGTCTGTTTGAATCGTAACCGAACTTAACTTTCTTGCTGGTTTTACATTAAGCTCTACTACATTAGATATTACGTTATATTTTTGAGAAACTGCCGTAATCTTATATATTCCCGCCTTACGTATCGGAAGTTTATTCTGAGAAAGTTCTGTAAAGGCTGCACTCTGCCCATCAATCTCTACTGCCCATTTCACATCAGAAGTATCCTTCCACTCACCATCATACTGATCGAATGCTTTTACAGTCAGTTTAGATAAATCAATCTCTTTTGGAGAGCCCTGGTCATTATAAATAAAACTCTCCAACGTAGCCGGCTGCGTGTCATCAGAAATCGTAAGGGTTGTTAATGTCTTCCTCGGCAGCGCCTTTACACTAATCCATTCTGAATGCTTCCCACGATAAGTCGCACGAATCTGGAATGTTCCACTCTTTGTAAAGGAAAGCTGATTATTCTCAAGCTTAATTCCATCTTCCTCATCCAGTCTTGATTCCCATACGATCGGTGCACCGGAAATCTTTTTATCTGTGCTGTCTAATGCATAACCTTTGATTTCTTCATTGCCAAACAGATTCACCGGTGTTTCTCCCACATAAGTAGTTACCGTTCCTTCTGCCTGCACACTTCCGTCAAATGGCTTCGTCGTCACATTCACTTTAATTCTTGCGGTTGAATCAAGAGATTCATTCGTTGATGGAGAAGATTTCTCTAAACTCGTATAGACATCTTCATCAATCACATATTTGAGATACAGCGTTCCTTCTTCTTCCCCTGCTGTAAGAATCTCTTCACCTGTCGCAGTATTTCTTTCAATCGATGCCTTCTTACTTCCCGTCAATTCATGTCCTTCGGTATCCGTAAGTATCCAATGTCCCTTATCCTGATCAAATCCATAATAATCAACATCATTTTCATTCGTTCCATTCAAAGTAACTGTACTAAGATCAAATGTATCCCCGCCGATCATATTCAATGTCTTCACACCGTTAACCACTTTGATATTCTTTAACGGATATAACGGTACGATCGCATTAATATTAGAATTCATACTCACTGCATCATAGCTGAGTACTCCGCCTGTCACAGACATTGGACACTTCGTTGCCAGCCAGGTTACCTTATCTTTCAAAGTTACCTCTCCGTTACTTACAGCTCTTTGGATTGCCTTAGCAGACTGATTGATCGAACTTCTGACTGCCTTGCCATTCTTCGTATTCTGACCGGATGTCCCACTTCCTGATGTATCTTCCGTATAATAAAATGTTATACTGTTCATCGAAGCAATAATGTCGTCACTTACCCCTTCATTTTTCAAGGAGTTCTTCTCCGCTTCGCCAATCGGCTGAATCACTTTACTGTAACGTCCTGATGAACTATCATATCCCATTTCATTATCTACAGCATCACCATTACTATCTTTTACCTGTCCCGAATACAAATTATACGTTTTCCCTGATAACTTATAAACAGATCCCATTGTAATCAATGTTTCGTAATCTACAGGATATTCTTCTTCTAAATCTTTCGATTCAAATGTTTGCTGGATCTCACCTTTATCATCAACCAGGACTCGATGAATCCTAACCTTCGCCGTCTCCACGCCAACATCTTCCTCATTGATTGTTCCACTTAAAATATCTTTCCATTCCAGTCCAGTTAATTCATCCGCAGAAGAACCATCATTACGCTTTTCTGTCCATCCATAAGTTTGTCCATACGACTGCTCGTAGTTTTTCGTTGTGGTATATCTGACTGCACGATTATACAGATTATCCATTGCCGTTATCCCGCCTTTTGCAGAGGAAGAGCCAAATATTGTACTAAAATGACTCTGACGATAACCGGAAGTACTAAAAGACTGTACCGCTGCACTGTCATCATATACAACACCAGACAAAGAGAAGATCGCCACTTTATAAGTAATCGCAACCGGACAGTCATATCCTAACTCTATATTCGTTACTGCCTTAGATGACTCCATTCCAACAGCCGTCTGTGCCGGAAGTGTCATACTCGAAGATACTTTATTCTCCGATGTTTCACTATATTCCTTTGTTTCGGAATAAGCTGTAGATAATGCCTGTTCACACGTCACTTCCAGCTTTAAGGTCTGTTCTACTTCACCAAGAAGAGGAATTCCTCCCGAAAGTGTTGTTTCAGAACCGATCATCTGGCTATAAGAATAACTTTTTCCAGTTTCAAGAGTATTCGAGGTCGTCACAGAATTCGACTGAGTAAATTCCATTCCGACATCTGCTTCCTGTTTCGATTCATTCTTATAGTAGCTAAGTACCGGATTATTCTTCCCACTTGTTTTATATTTGACACCGGAAACATTATTATCTACTGCCTGCTGCAAAGAATCATACTTCTGCGCCTTTGTAACATATTCCAGCCCTTCTCCTGCAAGCACAGATAACTGGAAATCATAAAAAGCAATACCAAACGAATTGTAATTATATTTATAAGTCTTTCCTGCCCTGTCTACGCACGTCACAAGCGTATATAAAACATCCTGCGGTGTCTCATCATTAAGCTGGCTTAATGTATCATCTCCATCCGTTGCTTTCAGTACATCACTGCCACTGATTTTTCGATTAATCGCTCCCGCAATCTCATCTGCTGCCTCCTGGCGTACTTTTTTTAAATCCGTAGCATAAGAAAGCCCTTTCCATTTTGTGTAATCATTCTTTCGGCTTCCAACAGTATGTTCTGTTGTCTGCGCTAATGCATATGCCAGATCCGCGTATCCACTTCTCTCCCGGTTCGAGCTTCCTGTAAAGTTCTTCTTAAATCCACCGCCAGCATTCACTCTTGCTGTATAATGGCTATGCGTTCCATAAATCTGTTCTGCAAGAGAAGCCCACTGGCCAAGCACACTGTCGCTTCCATCAGCCATATCCTTCCCACTCTGTAAAACAGCCTGTAAAAAAGCAAGCTGATTGGTCGGATCGGTGCGCCCCGTCTTGCTGCCATCATGAATATCAAAATATGTCTTGCCATCAATCACTACTGACCGGATTCCCACGCGATTCTTTGCTTCATGTTCCGCACCATCTGCAAACCGGTACTGCACTCCCACCTTAGAAGCCGCCTGGGTTCTAATTGGAGATGCCAGACCAACTACGACCGGTATCGTAAGCATCACTGTAAGAATACCTGTTAACAACTGCCTTGTTCCTTTGTACTTCATACTCTCACCTCTTATTCTTATACAATATTTTTATTCCTGTTGTTTATGTGCCTTCCTGTCTCGAAGCCGAATACAAATCACCGTAAAAATAACTCCTGCCACAAAAGCTATTATACCAATAATCACATAAACATCTGCTCCATTCCGCAGGAGAACAGATCCATACCCGTCATTAACCGTAGGAATTCCGGATACATGTGCCATTTGAAGCAGGATTCCCATACATACCGTTAATCCAGCAATCAGAACTGTCATACTGCCAAGTATCCTTCTGTCATATCGATTGCGAAGAACATTTATCCGCCGGTGAATCTTGCACCGTCTGATCTCCCCTTGATTCATACCTTTCCTCCTTCCCCATTCTTTTTTTGCAAATGATACATATTTGCAAATCTTATTTACATAAAGACATATAAAAAAAAATCCTTTCACCTATTTTGAAAAAAATCAAAAATAAATGAAAAGATCTGAAAAGATTTTTAACCTGTTCTATATATTCTACATCGAATACTTATTCATTTTTATCAGCAAATGCCATCCTATGATCAACAGCAAGATCATAACAGACGGAAACAGATATCCAATCCATTTCCATATTCCATCTGCCGAAACAAGTAAATTAAAAATAGCATGAAAAGCACTACTAGCCCCAAGCAAACCGATTGTTCCTGTCACTTTCAAAAAACCCCGGCAAAATATATAAGCCATTCCAAAACCGAGCAAAATGCCACATAATATATGTAATGCCCCTGCTGAAATACCACGCACAAGCAAAATATCAAAATCTGCTGCTCCATTTTCCGTCAAATAACATACATTCTCAAATGTAGCAAAACCTACCGCAATCGCAACCGCAGCTCCGGGAATCCCCTTCCTTTCCGGTTCAAAAATCAAAAGATAAAACAACAGCGGAAGAAGCTTCATCACTTCTTCACAAACCGGTACGATCTCTATCGCTGCCACAACCGCATCTGTATGATAATACCCCATAAAAAAACTGCTGATATAGGCAGACAACACACACATTCCCATCCCGATACAGATAAACAGCATATATTTACGCATATCTCCCCGTATAAAAATCAATGAGAGGAAAAGCGGAATCGAAATACATATAAAAATATTCTCAATATACATCATCTCGGGACACCTCCCAAACTGTACATGGTAATAATAACATATTGACAATCGTCAAAACAAAATCAATCAGAAAATACAAATTAAACCTTGTATAGTCATGAATAAAATTCGAACTCACATACAGCACCACTTCTAGCACAACACACACAATCATACAGTAACATACCCCATGCGGCTCCTTCTCATACAAAATCCGGAATACAGCGATAAAAACAATCACCCCTGCCACCATCGCAAAAATACCGGTAGTAAGAAATACCGGTCCAAAAATTCCGCTCCACATAGAAGCAATCAGAACTCCCGCTCCACATATCACAGGAATCTTTGCAATCCGCATCTTTTTTATCCTGTACCGCACGATCTGATAGGTATGCATAAACAAGTAACTGGCAATCCATGAGATTTCCGACACATAAAACACCTGCGGTACAACGCCCCGAATCACAAGATGAAGCACAAAATAAAGCGTTCCCATCATAAAGCAGCTATGTACCAGCGCCAGTATAATATACAAGCGGTCTCTCTTATAAAACCAATATACCATATCTCCAAGCGCCGCAACAAAAAATACCGCTACCTGAAATACATTATCAATAATCTCAAAATTCATCTCTGTTCTCTTTCTCGTTCTTCTCGTTCTTTTTCTTGTTCTTCTTGTTGTTTTTTCTTCTCAGGCTGTCCGTCTGTTTCCATTCTGTACTGATACTCCCTCGTTCTGCGCTTATGTTCCTCAACCCTTCGCAAACGATACAACAATACCGTCACACATACGCCAAGCGCAAATGCTAACACACCCATACAAATATATCCCAATGCCTCATAATGCCCCAACATACTCGCCGTTCCCATCGTATAATCAATATTACCTACAGAAGCCTGCTTCACCACTCCCGGCATGAAACTTCCTATTCCGATAACAAGCATCAGACACAACGCTACACCACACACGCTAAACATACACTGTTTCTTACGTCTTTCCTTACACCGAAGCTCCAGTGTTCTTCTATAAATCAATTGCTGACGCTCTTTATTCGTCCGCATATGAAAACCCTCCTTGTTCTAAAATCTTCCTCAAACTCTTCTTTCCTCTATGTACCAGATTCGTCATCTGCTGTTCACTCTTTCCAAGAATCTTTCCAGCCTCACTATAACTCATCCCCTCTATACTCACAAGATATAACGCCTCTCTGTACTCTGTCTTCAACTTCGCCATCGCCTCATAAAGACAATTTTCCCTCTCATTTTGCAAAAGCCTTGTCTCCACCAGTTCTTCACTCGGCAATTCAAAATCCACCTCATCCAAATGCAAAAACCACAACTTATGTTTTTGTGTGTGACGAATCGTCAGATTTCTCGCTGTTTTATAAAGATAAGCTCGAAAACTCCCCTTTCCATCAATCGGACGCTCCTTCGCAAAAACCCTCGCAAACGCCTCGATCATCAAATCCTCCGACTCATGGATATCATGAATATAGCCATTTATATAATAAGTAAGTGCATCTCCATATCGGTCAACCAGTATGTCCGCACTTTCTTCCCTTCCCTCTAAGTACTCTCTGTAAGCCATCTCATCTGAAATCACACACATACCCCCTCGTATCCGTTTCATTCCTATAGACTTCCTGATCCGATCAAAATCACCAATTCCACCTCGGACCGTATACTCTATTTTATACGAAGACCTTGCATTTTACAAGAAAATGTAAAAAAAATCGTATACCAGCCTCTGATCTACAGCCGCCGGTATACGATTTTATGCCAGGTGTGAAATGATACGCATCTCACAATAAGAATGACTTAATATCCTTTCCATAAGATATGTGCTACAGTGTCTATGCCTCTTCTACAACCAGAAAAACCTGCTGTACTTCATAAGCGATAATTCCCATTGCTGCGATTGCATTTTTGTAAATAGGATAATGCCTTGTAGACAAAAATGCCTTTGCTACCGACATTCTCCACCAAATGACAAACGTTCCGTCTTCTTCAAGATTAACATCATATTTGTATTTTTTATCAAGTACAGTTAGTTCCCCATGATCTCCCCGCTCGACATCCCAGCCATACTTTGAAATAAAAACTGGCTGCATTTTTTTAAAGAATTCATCAGATGTGACCCCTGCCGGAAGTTTGAACTTCATTCTGCGAAGCCGCCTTACTTTATGGTCTGCATATGTATCGATCAGGCATACAAGACACAGCAAGATAAATGCAGCAATTGCCAGCCATCCTGTGAAATCCCCTTTCAGAATTCCAATTATCAAACTGATTGGAACCAGGATATATAATTTACGGAATTTCTTGATTTCATCCGGTAAGGGTTCCGGCGAGGTGACTGTTCTTGCCTGCGAAGTCTCCTCCTCTCCTCCCATACTTCCTCTTATGTAGCCGTCATGAACAGATTCCATGAATCCTTTCTCTTTTTTCTCTTTCTTTGCCATTGATGATTTCTCCCATTATTCTCCACTTTTACATTCCCTGCTTATTTGTCTTTATAGCCTTTTCTTAACGGTGCTTATTTAACGGAAAATTAAACACTTTATAATAGCCACCGGAATTAAAACCCAGCCAAACATAAAGCCCAGTATAAATCGTTTAATCCACAAGGTTCCCATCGGTCCGATAATAATTTTGTTTGCATAAACCGTCTGACCTACAGACCAGTAACCAAGTACTATGTACAAAATCCATACGATTCCATTAAGTGTATCTGCCATAATTCTTTCCTCCTGTGTGATGTGTTATTGTTTTTTGTTGGCTTTATTATACGGATTGAGCTAGACAGAATGTGTCCAGGCAATAAAAAAATTCTGGGTTTTATTCCAGAACTTTTTTACTAATGGATTTAGTATAGACTTTTTTATTATTATAGAAAAAACATCGTATCATAATATTTTTCTACAAATTTCCTGCATCAAATAATCTTAGAAACCCAAAATATTAACATCGCCAAGGAAATCAAAATAGATAACACTGAAAAAATAAGTGGCGCTAGTCCCATCATACACAGCACTACAACTATGGCTATTATCGCTATTATTAATAATATTTTTATAAATAATGCTGAAAAAACAAACTTCAATATTATACTCAACACAAAAATAACAATTCCTAGAAAAATAAGCCAAAATAAACCTTCTGTAAGTGCAATATCTTTTGTAAGTACACCAATGTTGTGGTCAAGCTTTTTTATAACACTTTGACCTAATTATTGCTACAGGGTTTA